>MTLD01000171.1_pt1 | contig 251882 bp, 217 predicted proteins | sample 1982471 | NCBI WGS metagenome assembly MTLD01 (sample SAMN05712604, study PRJNA340218) | biofilm metagenome | isolation source: sample SPM anode biofilm adapted to -50 mV | place: USA | collected 2012-02-03
GCAGAACATCTGACCGGCAGCGCAAAAGCCGGTCACGAGCCACGCACCCCGCCACCACCGAAAACCCCCGGAGAACGCGATCGAAATACGATCTGCAGACAATGGGGGTTTTTGCATGCAAATAAACTTGATAGATTTTGTAAAAAAACATAGCTATTTTTTTGCAGGAAACAGTATACTGTTTTGAAAACGAGGTTACCTATGCACGAATTATCCATAATGCAGAGTGTTATAAAAATATGTGAACAAAATGCACAGGGAAATCAGATAAAAAGTGTTACCTTAGAAGTTGGTGAGCTTTCGGGGATTCTTCCTGATGCACTTGAGTTTTGTTTTGAGTCGTGCACCAAAGGCACTCTTCTTGAAAACGCACAACTGATAATAAATGTCATACCGCCGCAAGTGCGATGTAATAGTTGTGGTACCATTTTTAGTGCGAAGGCGTATTATGACTCATGTCCTCAATGCAAAGGCTTTGATATCGAGATCCTTTTTGGGGAAGAACTAAAGGTAAAAGAACTGGAGGTATAATAACATTATGTGCACTACATGCGGCTGCCCCTCTGCGGAAGAACATTCACACGGTCATGAACACACACACGGTGCCGGTGAAACTCACAGTCATGCACATGGACACCAGCATCACCATCATGAGCATGAACCGAGCGACGATAAAACCAAAAAGATTACGATAGAGACTGATATTCTCGACCGGAATAATCGGCTTGCTGCCGGAAATCGTGCCCTGTTTTCCAGCCTGGGGGTGTTTGTTCTGAATCTCGTGAGTTCTCCCGGTTCGGGAAAAACCACTATCCTCGAGACAACGTTACGCGAGTTGGCACAAACAACTCGTTGTGCTGTTATTGAGGGTGACCAACAAACTGACAATGATGCAGTGCGTATTGCCTCAACCGGAGTGCGGGTTAAGCAGATCAATACCGGTGCAGGGTGCCATCTGGATGCTCATATGGTTTTGCATGCTGCCGAGGAATTTGTTTCTGACAAGCTTGATTTGTTGCTCATTGAAAATGTCGGCAACCTTGTCTGTCCTGCTTCGTTCGATTTAGGCGAAAATCACAAAGTGGTTGTTCTTTCTGTTACCGAAGGCGAGGATAAGCCGCTCAAGTATCCACACATGTTTCATGCTGCGGATGTAATGCTCCTGAACAAAATTGACCTTCTTCCTCACTTGAAGTTTGATGTGGAAAAATGCCGTGAAATGGCACGCCGGGTAAATCCAGGTATCAAAATCATAGAATTGTCGGCTCAAACCGGTGAAGGCATGGATATCTGGTATAACTGGCTTGCAGAAGGAATGCAAAACGCCAAGAACAAGTGAGGCTGGCATCAATCTCTCATGTTTTCCATACTCTCACAACAGATAGCTGTTTCTAGCGTCTGTCTCGAAGCTTTCTATGACAAAGTTGTAGAAAACAACTTTTCTTGACTTTGGTTAAACCCGAAACAGGGAATCATTAGTATTAGTATTATGTCGCTGAAAGATAGGGGGAACAAATTTACCTCGCGAAAATCAGGAAAAGAGGGGGTTGTTCTTGACAAAGGATCCAGTAGAAAGGATCAGGACCGAAGTTGAAGGGATTGTCCAGGGCGTAGGCTTTCGTCCGTTTATTTATAGGTTGGCCAGCAAATACGGCATTAGCGGATGGGTTAGAAATACTCCTGCAGGGGTTCTTCTGGAGGCAGAAGGTGCGGAAGAAAACGTGCGCGCGTTTCTTCGAGACATATCTGCTGAGGCTCCGCCGCTGGCTTTGATTACTTCCGTTAGAAGTAAAAAAATTGATGTTGAGAAAACCGCCGGATTTGCGATACTGGCAAGTTCCGGTGGCGAGAATAATGCTCAGATTTCCCCGGATTGCGATGTCTGTGAGGATTGTCTGCAGGAACTTTTCAACCCCCATGATCGCCGCTATCTCTATCCCTTCATAAATTGCACCAATTGCGGCCCCAGATATTCAATTATCACCGGTATTCCCTATGATCGGCAGTTTACAACCATGGGGCGGTTTACCATGTGCCCCGATTGCCGGGCTGAATATGAAGACCCTTCGCATCGGCGTTTCCATGCCCAACCAAATGCCTGCCCGGTTTGTGGGCCTCGCATCATTGTTGTTGATCGTTTTGGTGATCCAATTGAAGCGGTACGTGAGGCAAATCACCACGCCTATCTCCAGTTTGCTGTTAATCTCTTGCAGGAAGGAGGGATACTGGCGGTTAAGGGGATCGGTGGGTATCACCTGGCGGTTGATGCCTGTAACGATGTGGCGGTGAGAAAACTCCGGCAGCGTAAACAAAGGGATGAAAAACCATTTGCACTCATGGCGGCCGACATTAATCACATCGACACGTTTGCCATTTGTGACGATATCGAACGACGGCTGCTGCGTGGGCCGGAACGGCCCATAGTGCTTCTGCCGAAACGGAATGACAACGCCATTGCACCGCTGGTTGCCCCTGCCAACGGGTATTTCGGTGTTATGCTTCCGTCTACCCCCCTTCACCATCTTCTTTTGAAGGATAACTTTACTGCTCTGGTGATGACCAGCGGCAACCTCTCTGACGAGCCGATTGCGTATCGGGATTCTGAGGCCAGGGAACGTCTGGCTGATATTGCCGATGTGTTCCTGACCCATGACAGGGAGATCCACACCCGCAGTGACGACTCGGTGATCAGGGTTTTTCTGGGGAATCCCTTGTTTCTGCGCCGGTCGAGGGGATACGTGCCGCGTGCAATCAAGTTGCCAGAGGTGCAGCCGAGTGTGCTGGCGGTCGGCGGCGAACTTAAAACGACGGTGTGTCTTACCCGCAACGACCGGGCAATCATGAGTCAGCACATCGGTGATTTGAAAAACAGCGCCACGCTTCGCTCATTGGAAGAAACGGTTGCACACCTGGAAAATATCCTGGACATTCAACCTGCTGTGGTAGCCCACGATCTTCATCCCGATTACCTCTCATCCGTGTATGCCGCCGATCAACTGGGGATACCTCAGATTGCCGTGCAGCACCATCATGCTCATATGGCATCCTGCATGGCGGAAAATGATCTTGAGGGAGAGACTATCGGTATTGTTTTCGATGGTACCGGTTATGGGCTCGACGGAACCATCTGGGGCGGAGAATTCCTGGTTGGCGGTTACCGGGCATTCCAGCGACATGGTCATCTTCGTACGGTAGCAATGCCGGGTGGTGATGCTGCGATACGCGAGCCGTTTCGCATGGCTCTGGCATACCTGTACGACCTTGGTGAAAATGACTTCTGCGGCTTACAGTTCCCCTGTCTGGCACATGTATCCAGCCAGGAGAGGCAGTTGTTGCTCAAGATGCTGGAGCGCAGTATCAATACGCCGCTCACATCCAGTTGCGGCCGCCTCTTTGATGCGGTGTCTGCCTTGCTTGACGTACGGAACAAGGTATCATATGAGGGGCAGGCTGCCATTGAGCTGGAAGCCATGGCAGACCAGGTGAAAAGCGATGTGGTGTATTCTTTCCAGATAGAAGGATCCGCTGAAGGGCTGATTCTGGATATGCGGCCTGCGCTGCAAGGTGTGCTTGCAGACCTTGGTGCCGAGAAATCCCGCCCACTCATTGCTCGCTGCTTCCATAATACTGTTGCAGCGGCAACCGCTGAAATGTGTCAAAAAATTCGTTCCGTAAACGGCCTTAACCGGGTAGTTCTGTCCGGGGGCGTATTCCAGAATAAACTTTTGGCGGAAGGAACGGTTAACAGGCTTATTGAAAAAGACTTTCAGATTTTTACCCACCGGCTGGTGCCGCCGAATGATGGTGGACTAGCGTTGGGACAGGCGGTTGTTGCAGGCTTGAAGCATAAAACAAACACGTGATTGCAGTTTGAACATAAGGAGTATGTGTATGTGTCTGGCAGTTCCGATGCGGGTAATAAGCATAAATGGAAATGATATCGTGGCGGAGATTGACGGCGTCAAGCGTGAAGCGAGCCTCATGATCATTGATGATGATATTCAGCTGGGTGATTTTGTGGTTGTCCATGCAGGTTTTGTAATATCAAAACTTGATGAAAAGGAAGCAGAGATAACCTTGGGGTTGATGCGGGAAATGCTCCAAACGGCATAGACCAGCCATAATTCCCCCATGGCCGGTACTGAGTTTCAAAGAGCTGTTTTACATTTGCAAGACAACAAGAGGCCATTATGAAGTACATGGATGAATTTCGCGACCGGGACGTGGTGCTCGGTTATGCGGCGAAGATAAAAGAATTAGCAGAACAGAGGCCGGAGCCGATGACGTTCATGGAAGTGTGCGGAACCCACACCATGTCCATTTACCAGTACGGCATACGAAGCCTTCTTCCGGACAAGGTCCGGCTTATCTCCGGTCCCGGCTGTCCTGTTTGCGTCACTCCCAATGGATATATCGACCGGGCAATTGCCTATAGCCGGCTGCCTGAAACAATAATTACAACCTTTGGCGATATGGTGCGAGTCCCCGGATCCAGTTCGTCGCTCATGGAGGAGCGGGCCAAGGGAGCGGACATCAGGATTGTATACTCTCCATTGGATGCCGTGGCCATTGCCAAAAAGAATCCCAATAAAAGGGTGATTTTTCTCGGAGTTGGCTTTGAAACCACTGCGCCTACCATTGCCGGAAGTATTTTGGCTGCGAGTGCTGACCAGCTTACCAACTATTTTGTACTGGCTGCGCACAAAACCATTCCCTATCCGATGGAAGTGCTTTCAAGTGATCCGGAGCTCAAGATTGATGGTTATATCTGCCCTGCACATGTGAGTGCCATTATTGGCGCCAATGCTTACCGCACGCTGGCCGAGAGACGTGGTGTTCCCTGCGTAGTTACCGGATTTGAGCCGGCAGATGTCATGCAGGGAGTGGAAATGCTGGCCAGTCAGGTTGTGAAAGGCATCAGCAAGGTAGAGATTCAGTATAGCCGCATTGTGAGTTGGGAGGGAAACCGCAAGGCGCAGTCCGTGCTTGCAGAGGTTTTTTCCGTCTGCGATACTGAATGGCGTGGAATCGGCACAATACCGGGAAGCGGTCTGGAAATCAGCGCGAAGTACGCGGCATTTGATATTGAAAAGGCATTGCCGGTCTCCGTTGAAGAGCCGAAAGAACACCCTGGCTGCCTCTGCGGCGAGATTCTTAAGGGAAAAGTGGGCCCATTCGACTGTCCACTCTTTTCAACCGTCTGCACTCCGGAGTCGCCGGTGGGGGCCTGCATGGTGTCCAGCGAGGGAACGTGCGCCGCTGCGTATAAGTACGGCAGATAAAAGTTTGCATTACCGTTTCAGAGACCAATGAACCTCAGGAGTATTACGTGGATAACGACCTGATTTTGTTAGGACACGGCAGCGGTGGGAAACTCTCCCATCAGCTCCTCTCGGATCTTATTATTCCGACCCTTTCGGGGATTCCTGCCGAGGGGCAGAACGATGCGGCGGTGGTTACCCATAATGGGCAGCGTCTCGCTTTTACCACTGACTCATATGTTGTTGATCCGATTTTTTTCCCTGGAGGCAATATCGGTTGCCTTGCGGTGTACGGAACGATCAATGACCTTGCCATGATGGGAGCGAAACCGCTGTATCTGAGCGTTGGGCTGATCATGGAAGAGGGATTCAACAGAAGCGAGCTGAAACAAATCCTCGATTCCATGCGCGAAGCTGCTGATGGGGCGGGAGTTGCCATTGTTACCGGCGATACCAAGGTGGTGCCGCGAGGAAAGGCCGACCGGATCTTCATCAACACCTCCGGTGTCGGTGTTATCGAACATGATCTGGTCATTGGCGGCAACCGTGCCCAGCCAGGCGACAAGGTCCTGATAAATGGTACCATTGGAGACCATGGTATTGCAGTGTTGGCGACGCGGGAGGGGCTTGATCTGACGAGCGACATCCAAAGTGATTGCGCCGCGCTTAACGGTCTCGTGGCTGAAATCCTCAAGGAGGGGGAGGCTGTGCATGTTTTACGCGACCCGACCCGCGGTGGAGTAGCCACCACCCTCAAAGAGATCGCACTACAGTCACAGGCCAGCATTATGCTTCACGAGCGTGCGCTTCCTTACAAAAGCGCTGTCAAAGGTGTCTGCGCCATTCTCGGGCTTGACGCACTTTACGTGGCCAATGAAGGAAAACTGCTGCTAGTGGTTGCGCCGGAGGCAGCGGAGGCCGTGCTCGAACGGATGCGGGCGCATCCTCTCGGACGCGAGGCCGCAATTATCGGTGAGGTGACCGAAGACGTCCGGGGACGGCTGGAAATGGATACCGTTTCCGGCGGGGTCAGGGCAGTAGAAATGCTGGCAGGTGAGCAACTCCCCAGAATCTGCTGATATTCTGCCATTTTTCGTCAGTGACATTCTCCTGAGAAATCCGGCGAATGGTGGTATAAATATGGGGACAGATTTTTTGTGAATTTGGCAAAAAGTCTGTCCTCTTTTGTTGTGTATTGCTTACAATGGTTTTTCAGTATTCTGAATCCGCAACGCTTCCATACCTCCGCTAGCCTGAAAGGCCTCTGCTTTTGGCGTTTTCGCGGCATGCGACGATACGGCGGAGGCTTACCTGAACTGACGATTGTAGCGACACGAGCGGCGATGTGGCCCCGGCTCTTTCAGGCACTCCGGTATTCCAGCGTCACAGATTCAGGAATCTTACAATGGGTGTCAGAATGGAATGCGCTATGCCGGAAACAAGCATGCAAGGAATGAAGATGAAGATATGGATTGACGCCGATGCCTGCCCGCGGGTCATCAAGGAGATCGTCTTCAGGGCTTCTGAGCGCCTGGAACTGCCGGTTTGCCTTGTGGCCAACAGCATTATGGAAAAGCATCATTCCCGTCTGATCACTTCGGTGGTTGTGGCTGAAGGCTTTGACGCGGCAGACGACTATATTGCCGAACATGCGTCGTCCAGTGATCTGGTCATTACCGCCGACATTCCGCTGGCGGCTCGCATTGTTGAAAAAGGTGCTGTGGGACTTGATCCGCGCGGTGAAAGGTACACCGAAGAGAATGTAATGGAGCGCCTCTCCATTCGCGATATGATGCAGGAATTGCGCGGGGCCGGAATGATTCAGGGCGGACCAGGGCCGTTCAGTTCTACCGATCGGAGGCGTTTCGCCTCTTCGCTGGACAGTCTGTTGACCCGTATGATCAGGGGGAGGCGCTGATCTGACACCTGATCGGGCAAATAACGGACCACGACCGGAAGCGTGGCTTCTGGGAGAGGCGAGGGCGGTGCGCGGCAAGCTTGTGGCTGCGGTCTGTTGGGCGTGTGCAGCCGGTTTGCTGATCGTCCTCCAGGCTCGTTTGCTGGCAATGGCCTGCCAACGGGTCGTCATGGACCAGGCAGGTTTTTCAGCGATATTGCCTTTGGCGGCTGGTGTGGCATTGGCGGCATTGATGCGGGGAGGGGCCGTACTGCTTTCGGAGCGGCAGGCAGTGGCAGCCGCAGCCGAGGTCAAGCAGCGTGTGCGCAATCTGCTCTACCGCAGGCTTCTGGAGTCGAGGCCGGGGGATACCGGTGCGCTGGTTGAGGCTGTAACGGCGGGCGTCGAGGGGTTGGAGCCTTATGTTGGCCGTTTTTTGCCCCACCTTGCCTTGGCTGCATTGTTACCGCTGTTTGCCCTGTCTTTTGTTTTTCCGGCTGAATGGCGCTCCGGCTTGGTATTGTTGTTCTCGGCCCCCTTTATCCCGCTTTTCATGGTGCTGATCGGGCAGGGATCTGAAAAGCTCAACCGGCGTCAGTGGAGCCGGCTCTCTCGCATGGCCGGCCATTTGCTGGACTTGGTGCAGGGACTTCCCGACCTGAAGATATTCGGGGCTGCCAAACGCGAGGCCGAGGTTGTGGCGCGCATATCCGACCACTATCGCCAGGGTACCATGTCGGTGCTGCGGGTTGCGTTCCTTTCGGCTTTTACCCTGGAATTCTTTGCAACAGTAGGTACTGCAGTGGTTGCCATCGTGGTCGGATTCCGGTTGCTGAATGCTTCGCTCACCCTGGCGGACGGACTGTTTGTGCTGCTGTTGACTCCGGAATTTTATTTGCCGTTCCGGACCCTCGGTCTCTCGTATCATTCCCGCATGCAGGGCGTTGCTGCTGCCGAACGGATTGCGCCGCTCCTGGAAATGCCGCTTGACGGTGTATGCGCCGGAACGCTTCCTGCGCCAACAGCGGCGCCTGACATTGCCTTTGAAAATGTTTCCTTCAGGTGCGATGCCGGGCGGGGCGGGCTGAGTGACGTAAACCTCGAATTGCCAGCCGCCAGCCTGACCGCACTGGTAGGCGAAAGCGGTTCGGGCAAGACAACATTGGCGCGATTGTTGGCCGGATTGATCCGTCCCGAGATTGGCCGTATCACTGTCAATGGTTCCGGCTTGCATCTGCTTGATACGAAATCCTGGCGGGCAAGCTTGGCCTGGGTATCTCAGCATCCCTTTTTCTTCAAGGGCACCATTCGTGAAAATCTGGTGCTGGGGCGTCCGGCTGCGAATGAAGATGATATTCGCAGCGCGCTGGATGCTGCTGCGGCAACCGAATTCATCTCACGGCTTCCGGGCGGAATCGACACCGAACTGGGTGATCGGGGGGCTGGACTTTCGGGTGGTGAGCTACGCCGCTTGGCATTGGCGCGGGCTTTTCTACGCAACGCCGTGCTGGTAGTGCTGGATGAACCGACCGCCGGACTGGACCGGGAGAATGAGCAACTGATTGGCGAGGCTCTTGAGCGGCTTGCACGAGACAGAACCGTACTCGTCATCAGTCACCGGGAAGAAACAATACGCCGGGCCAGCCGCATTGCCTTGCTGACGTCCGGGCGGCTCGAACGGGTTATGACGCAGGCCGAGTATCAGGTCAGTGCATCGGTGATATCATGAGAGAGGCAATCGCCATTTTGCGGGTCGGACGCCGCCAGTGGGGGTGGATGGTGGCCGGAGTCATGCTCGGTACGGTCGTAATCGCAGCCAATGCATTGTTGATGGCGCTTTCCGGCTGGTTCATCGCGTCCATGGCTGTTTCCGGCATGACCGGGGTTGCTTTCAATTACTTTTTTCCCTCGGCCGCTATTCGCGCCCTGGCTCTTGTGAGAACCGTCGGCCGCTATGGAGAGCGGTTGGTGACTCACGAGGCGGCTTTCCGTTTTCTGGCTGACGTGCGGGTCTGGTTTTTTCGGCGGCTGGAACCGTTGGCGCCGTCCGGGTTGGAACAGTATGCGGGCGGCGATGTGGCAGGCCGGCTGCGGGCCGACGTCGATTGCCTGGAAAGCCTGTACTTGCGGATTATTGCCCCTTTGATAACAGGCGGCTCCTCGATCATCCTGGCAGTTTTGTTTGTGGCATTTTGGAGCCGTTCTTCCAGCCTCGTGCTGTGCGGCGTACTTCTTATGGCCGGTTTTGGGCTGCCCTTGCTTGGCCGCCGCTTAGCTGCGGGACCTGGGCGCGCTTCAACCGCATTGGCGGGAGAGTTGCGGACAGCCGTAACCGAAGGACTGCAGGGAATGGAAGAGGTGGTCCTGCTGGGAGCCATTGACCGGCATGCAGGGATGGTTGAAGAACTTTCGCGCCGGCTGGTGGCAGAGCAGCAGCGTTTGGGGCGCGTCAATGGCTTGACCCTGGCGGGCGCCACTGCCTGTGCAGGACTGGGCATGGCTGGTGTGCTGGCTGTTGCCGGGTTGTCGGTGGCTGCTGGTTCATTGACGGGACCGGTCTTGGTAATGCTGCTGCTTTTCACCGGTGCGGCCTTTGAGGCTGCCGGTACATTACCCGGAGCGCTGCAGGCTATTCCGCCGGTCAAAGAGGCGCTCCGGCGCATACGCCAATTGGCGGATACGCCGTCACCGGTTCCCGATCCAGCCGTTCCTGAAAAACAGCTTCCAGCGGCAACGGATGTGGTGTTCAGGGATGTTTATTGTTCCTACACTGACGGGCAGCCGGTGCTGCACGGTTTCAATTTGCATGTCCTGGCCGGGACCAAGGTAGCTCTGGTTGGTCCCAGCGGCATTGGCAAGAGCACCATTATCGAGGTTCTGCTCCGTTTTCGCAATTACGGCGGCAGTATTACCGTGGGCGGAACGGAACTTCGTACTCTGGCTGGCGATGAAGCGCGGCGCATGTTCTCCGTGTTACCGCAGCAGCCGCATCTTTTCAATACCACCATCAGGGAGAATATCTTGCTGGCCCGGCCGGACGCTTCTGAGGAAGAGTTGAACCGCGTGCTTGTGGACAGCGGATTGGCGCGGTGGGTAGCTGGACTTCCCTTGGGGCTTGATACTGAAGTGGGTGAAGGTTCTTCAACAGTTTCCGGCGGTGAGGCCAGACGGATCGCCCTGGCACGGGCATTGCTGAAGGATGCGCCGATTCTGCTGCTGGATGAGCCCACCGAGGGGTTGGATGCTGCTACTGAGCAGGAGGTGGTTGCCCGGCTGGCGGAGCGCACGAGAGATAAAACTGTGCTCATTATCAGCCATCGTTCCGCTTGTCTGGCACTTGCTGACCACGTGGTGCAGCTGCCGGAAATTTTGGGGGGAGTTACCCATGGTTGAAATCCGCGAAACAGATCTCAAGATCGAATATTACCGGGCATCCGGACCGGGTGGCCAACATCGCAATACCACCGATTCAGCGGTACGTATCCGCCACCTTCCTACCGGTATTGTGGTACAGGCCTCCGAGAGCCGTTCCCAGTTGCAGAATCGCGAAAAAGCCATGGCCCGTTTGATAGTGGCGCTGGAACAACGGCAGCGTATACGGAAAAAGCGGATTGAAACCCATGTGCCGCGTCGCGCTCAGGAAAAACGTCTGGCCGAGAAAAAAATAACCTCGTTGCGCAAAAAACTCCGCTCTACGATTGACTGAAAATCGAAAATAGTTGGAATATTAAAAAAGCCTTGCTATTCTTGAAATCCGGTCTAAAACAATAGTTGATGCACACAAAATTTGTTGAAATCCCTTTTTCCTGAGTTACAACTCCCTATTTATCTATTGTTGTTCCCAGTTCATGGGGAAAAACCGCGCGGGGGAAACGCGCAACCTCATTAAAGCCGGGATTTGATCTTTGTCTGAAAGGAATGCTCTTGGAACGACCGCTCGTTATCTATCATGGCGGCTGCCCGGACGGTTTTGCCGCTGCCTATGCCATATCCTCCCATTTTAGAAGGGGAAAGGAATACTGTTGCGACCTTGTGGCTGGTGTCTATAGTCTGGATCCGCCGGATGTAACCGGGCGCGATGTATATATTGTCGATTTTTCCTACCGCCGTGCGGTGTTGAAGGAGATGTGTCTGGTTGCCCGTTCAGTGATCGTGATTGACCACCATACTTCTGCCGAGAAGGATCTGGAAGGCCTTGAGCGGGAACATGATAACCTGAAAATTGTTTTTGACATGAACAGATCAGGGTCTGTGCTGACGTGGGAGTATTATCACAAGACTCCTCCGCCACGTTTGCTCCTCCATATTCAGGATCGCGATCTGTGGCGATTTGAGTTGGAGGGAACCAGCGATATCTATGCGGCATTGGTGTCGATGCCGATGGATTTTGCCGTATGGGAGCGGCTCTGTGATGGCGAGGAGGTCTTGCGGCCGCTGGTGGAACAGGGCAAGACCATCAATCGCTACCGCCGGCGGATGATGGACTTGCATCGTGACAGGGCCGTCATGACCACCATTGCCGGGTATAAGGTGCCGGTTGTCAATTGTTACGAAGATATCATGAGCGACCTGGTCGGCGAATTGGCCCACGGATTTCCCTTTGCGGCGGGGTACCAAGACCAGGGCTCCCTGCGAAAATGGTCGCTGCGTTCGAATTCCGGTGGCATCGATGTTTCCGCCATTGCCTCCCGTTTCGGCGGCGGCGGACATCTGCATGCGGCCGGTTTTACCACCCGGTTGCCCGTAGACTTGCTCTGTGTGCCGGAAGGGGAGTGCGCTTGACCTGATCGTATCACTGTCAATGGCTCGTTCCGCATGCGCCCTTGGGAAAAAGGTGTTGCCGCTGGAACGGTAAGCGTGCTATAAATTTAAACAATATGTGAACCACAGGGTTCGTGCCCTGTGGTTTTTATTTTTTGAATAAGGGAGTCAAAAGCATCATGATTGCAGCAACAAATATTTCACTTTCCTATGGCAAACGCGTTCTTTTCAAGGACGTCAACATAAAGTTTACGCCGGGTAACTGCTACGGGCTGATCGGAGCCAATGGCGCGGGCAAGTCCACTTTTCTGAAAATTATGTCGGGCGAAATTACACCGGATTCCGGCTCCATTACTATCGGAACCCGCGAGCGGATTGCGGTCCTTCGTCAGGACCAGTTTGCTTTTGATGAACACACGGTCATGAACACCGTGATTATGGGGCATGAGCGCCTCTACAAGGTTATGATAGAACGTGAGGCGATCTATGCAAAACCTGACTTCAGCGAAGAAGACGGGGTCCGTTCCGCTGAGCTTGAAGGTGAATTCGCCGAGATGAATGGGTACGAGGCCGAATCCGAGGCAGCAGTTCTGCTCAATGGTCTCGGCATTCCGGAAGAGTTGCGCGGACGCTTGATGAAAGATCTGGAGGGGGGGCAGAAAGTACGCGTGCTTCTGGCGCAGGCGCTCTTCGGTAATCCCGACGTGCTGTTGCTGGACGAGCCGACCAACAACCTGGATCTCAAATCCATATCCTGGCTGGAAGAGTTCCTTTACCGCTTTCTCAACACCGTTATCGTTGTTTCCCACGACCGTCACTTTTTGAATCAGGTCTGTACCCATACGGCTGATATCGATTTCGGCCGGATTCAGGTTTATGTGGGTAACTACGATTTCTGGTATCACGCCAGCCAGCTCAACCTGAGACAACGTCAGAATGAAAACCGTAAAGTCAGCGATAAAGTCAATGAACTGAAGGAGTTTATTCAGCGCTTCAGTTCCAACGCATCCAAAGCCAAGCAGGCTACATCGCGAAAGAAACTGCTGGAGAAACTCACGCTTGAGGATATGCCGGTTTCATCGCGAAAGTATCCCCATGTGGCTTTCAAGCCGGAGCGTGCTTGCGGCGACATTATTCTGGAGATCAAGGGCCTTTCAAAAAAGGTAGACGGAGTCGATGTATTAAAGGACCTGGATCTGATCGTGCGCAAGGGAGACAAGATTGCTTTTGTCGGTGGCAACGGTCTGGCCCGCACGACCCTTTTCCAGATTCTGGCCGGAGAGGTGGAACCGGATGGCGGCAGCTTCCGTTGGGGAGTGACCATCACCTGTTCCTATTTTCCCAAGGAGAACAGTGCCTATTTTGACAACGACCTCAACCTGGTGGAGTGGCTGGGCCAATTCGCCCCTCCCACCGAGGGCGAGACCTTTGCCCGTGGTTTTCTGGGCCGCATGCTCTTCTCCGGCGACGAGGCGCTGAAGAAGACCCGCGTCCTTTCCGGCGGCGAAAAGGTGCGCTGCATGCTGTCGCGTATGATGCTGACCGGCGCTAACGCCCTGATCATGGACGAGCCGACCAACCATCTGGATCTTGAATCCATAACCGCTTTGAACGACGGCCTGATTTCCTACAGCGAAGTGGTGCTGTTTGCCTCCCATGACCACGAATTCGTTTCCACCATTGCCAACAGGATCGTGGAACTTACTCCCAACGGAGCCATTGACCGGATTATGGGTTTCGACGAATATTTGGAGGATGCAGACGTAACGGCGGAGCGGGACAGACTCTACGAGGGGCATGCCGAGTTGTCGCTGTAGTACGTGGTCAAGTGTGGCGGGAGGTGTGCTCGAAAATGTTTGACGGGATTTTCTGGGACAACGACGGCGTACTGATGGAGACGGAACACCTCTACTATCAGGCAAATGCCGAAGCGTTGGCAACGGCAGGGGTGAGGCTGACCCTTGAAGACTTTTGCCGGATCTCCCTGCGTCAGGGCGAAAGCGTACTCCGTCTTGCTAAGGGAAAAGGACTGAGCAAAAGCGAAACGGCGGAACTACACCGGGTCCGTGATGAGCTCTATTTCCGGCTGCTGGGCGAGGAGGCGCGGGCAATGCCGGGTGTTCAGGATACCCTGGAGCAACTCCACGGCCAGGTGCCGATGGCTATCGTTACCAGTTGCGAGCGGGAGAATTTCCTGCAGATGCACCGGAAGAGCGGGCTGCTCGATTATTTCGATTTCATCCTTACCCGCGAGGATTACGGCGCATCAAAGCCCGATCCGGAGCCATATCGTACAGCCTGCATCCGCGCCGGGCTCCTGCCTGACCGCTGCCTGGCAATCGAGGATTCGGAGCGGGGTGTCGTTTCTGCCAGCCGTGCCGGGCTGGCCGTTGCGGCGATTCCGGGCGAAATGAACCGGGGCGGCGACTTCGGCGTCGCCCGCTGGCTTTTGGAGGGAGTCCACGAACTTCCGACGCTCCTGGGGCTTGACCGGAGATAGGGGAAGGAAAATTCCGGATCTATCTTTTGATTACTTCCTGCATTTTGGAATTCATATGCTTTACCTGGGCGCTTAACAGAGCTATCCTGCCGGTAATTTCATTGATCTTTGAAATGGTCGTTTTTTGCCTTTCCATGTGCGCTCTCCCCTTTTGTATTGTTAAAATGGCTTAAAAATGATGTGCCACCAAACAATAGCAGGCCTGTGTTACAACGAGATTGCCGTTGTGAAGTTATTATGTAAAAGAGGATATGGAAAATGAAAAAGCCCCGCCCCCCTGATGGGGGATACGGGGCTTTTCGATAATTTCCCAGCTTGTTATGTCACGGATCTCTTTGCTTCTGAAGTGTTCCTGGTATGGCAGTGCTACGAACGCATCAGGCTGTTGCCGTGTTTTTTGGGGACTCGGGAGATAGGTTGTGGTAGTAGCGGGAGTATTCCATGTCGTGTTGCAGTATATGCTGGGTCAGCCAGGCATTTATGAAGATAAGCGTGCTGACCAGGATGCTGCTTCCCACGGTTTTGTACAGTTCCATCATTTCCGCGACCTTTTCCACAAGAACCTGATGCAGCTTGTAGTGCTCCTCGACCTTGGGGTACGCGACTTCACCCATCCATATCTCTTCCGCTGAAAAATGGTAAGCAGCGTATTCCTGCAGCTCATCCAGCAGTTTTTTTATGGCATCGTCGCCTGCTCCCCGATTATAACTGTCAAATGCCCGGTTGATCAGCTTGAACAGGTGCTGATGATGGTCGTCAAGCTCCTTGATGCCGATGCTGTAAGTGCCGTCCCATTCGGTGATTAACATGATTCGTTCCGTCTCTTCCTTTGCAGATGCTATAAGGCTAACCACCATACCTCACTGTTGAAGGGAGTCAACCGTTTTCTATTCCTGCCGCCATGTCACCTGAAAACATCACAATTATTGCTGCAACAGACAAAAACAGCTATCCTGCGGTTATGACTCACTACCATCACATCCTTACCCGCCGTTGCTGGATATTCGATCTGGACGGAACGTTGACCGTTCCGGTCCACGATTTTGCCGCTATCCGCAGGGCGCTTGGCATGACGGAAACTGATCCCGATATCCTCAGTTTTCTTGCTACGCTGCCGGAAGAGGAGGCTGCAGCCAAACATGCGCGTCTGCTGGAGATCGAGTATGAACTGGCAGCCAGGACTGCCGCGGCTCCAGGAGCCGAACGTCTGCTCGAACAGTTGCTCCGGCGTGGTTCTCACGTTGGTATTCTTACCCGTAACACGCGGGAAATCGCACTCCACACCCTGGAGCAGATTGGCCTCAGGAAGTTCTTTCGCCGGGAAGCGATTCTCGGCCGGGACGAGGCTGAACCGAAACCTCACCCAGAAGGGATCACAAAGCTCCTTGATGCTTGGGGTAGCGTGCCTGACGAGGCGGTGATGGTGGGAGATTACCTGTTTGACCTTCAAGTGGGGCGTGCTGCCGGTGCCGCCACTATTCATGTGGACCCTAGCGGCGCCTTTCCCTGGCCGGAACTGGCGGATGTGGCGGTGTCCAACCTTGATGAGTTGGCTGTGGGGTTGACAGGGGGGACTTCTAATGACATCCGATCGCTATGACGTCGTTATCATCGGCACAGGCCCGGCAGCGCTGGGGGCTGCGTTTCATCTCACTGACATGCTTCCCTCCCTTTCCATTCTGATGATCGACCGGGAACCCATTTGCTCCGGCGGCCTCCTGAACGACTGCAAGCAGAACTACTCGTATCCCATAGGTTTTGCCGAAGAGTGCTGGACCAGGGAAGAGGCCGAGCGCCTGCTGCCCCTGGTCGAGGAAAAGCTGCAGCCGGTTTTCAAGGAAAAGAAGAACCTGGAAACCTATTGCAAGCGGGCCGAAAAAATAGGGGTAACTCTTTACGATGTGCGTCAGGCCCACGTGGGGACAGACCGGAGCAGGTTTCTGATCCGGCGGTTGATGGACGAACTTGCTAGGCGCGGGGTCAGTGTCATGCTGAAGTGCGAGGTGACCGGCATTCAGGAAGGAAAAGATGAAGCGGAGATAACCGTGGACGGGACTCAAGCCCTGCGCGCCGATGCGGTAGTCGTGGCACCGGGCAGAAAAGGGTTCGCTTTTCTGCAACGGACCATGGAGCAACTTGGCGTTCCCTATGTGGACAATATCCTGGATGTGGGTATCCGGGTAGAGACCAGGGCCGAAAACTACCCCATTGTCCGGGACTACTACGATCCCAAGTTTTATTTTCCCGATCGGGTGCGCACGTTCTGCACCAATTCGGGCCATGCCCGGGTGGCGCTGGAACGCTACGAGGATTTCAGCCTGGTCAACGGCCATGCCCTTTCCGCGGAGCACAACGGCAATGGTCTGGTCAATTTTGCGCTCCTCAAGACCATCGGGCTCAAGGACCCGGTGCGAAGCGGCCACCAGATGGCTCTCATTCTGGGCCGCCTGGCCCACGAGATCGGCGGCGGCAGGCCGCTCATGCAGCGGGTGGGTGATTTCAGAATGGGGAAGCGTTCTAACGCCGAAACCTTCAACGACGATCTGTACTCCTTCCGTCCCACCTGTCCGGTGACCGCTGGAGACCTGGGACTGGCGGTTCCGGCCAAGATCATGCGCCACATCTGGGCAGCCATGAAAAAGCTCGACACCATTGTCCCCGGTGTCCTACATCCCAGCACCATCATGTACTATCCCGAAATCAAGATGTACGCCAACAAACCCGCATTTGTGGACGCCCATTTTCGGGTCACTCCCCATCTCTACATGATCGGCGACGGCGCAGGGGTTTCACGCGGCATAACCGGTGCCTGGGCCAGCGGGATCAGGGCAGCAGAGGGGATTTTGAAGGGGAGGGGATGATGGTTCCGCATACCTCAAAAAATGCTTTACGATATGTCGTAATCGATGTTTAATTTGCGATATTTCTGAGCGGGGAAGCATTATGTCGATTAAACCTGAAGATTTCTTTCGCGAAGTCACTCTAAGAATATGCAGCAGCCTGGACATAAGAACCGCCATCAGGCGAAGCTTTGAATATTTTCAAACAGTAATTCCGGTGGACGAGTTATATCTTGTTATTCGCGACACGCAATTGGGAGCAATTCGCAACATTGCCCATGCATCAACCAGTGCCACTCCATCCCGAGTTGAGATTATCCCCATTCCGAAGCATCTCTGGGAAGCCGGGAAAAGCCTTAGTGAGCCGCGAGTCATCGATTCCAATACCAACGACCCATTTGAACGCGAGATGTTGGCAATTGTTGGACAAGATAACAGGTCGGATTTGGTTGTCCCTCTTTGCATCGAAAATCAAGACATCGGCGTTCTCGTTTTTCGATCAAAGGAAAACGGGAGTTATCAGAAGGAGCATGTTGAGCTGATCCGGCTTATTATGGAGCCCTTTGCGCTGGCGCTTTCTAATGCACTGGCCCATGAGGAGGTTCTGCATTACCGCGACATTCTCCTTGACGATAATCGTTTTCTTCAACGGGAACTATCAGCAGGATCAACGGATGATATTATTGCCGCTGAGGGCGGATTGCGAAACGTAATGGAAATGGTTTGCCAAGTGGCGCCATTAAACAGCACCGTTCTCCTGCTCGGCGAAACCGGTGTTGGAAAGGAAGTCATTGCCAATACAATTCACTTTAAGTCGGAGCGTTGCAACGGTCCTTTTATCAAGGTGAACTGCGGCGCAATTCCGGAGATGCTTATTGACAGTGAGCTTTTCGGGCATGAAAAAGGTGCTTTTACCGGCGCTTTGAACGAGAAACGCGGGCGATTCGAACGAGCGAACGGAGGAACGATATTTCTTGACGAAATCGGGGAACTGCCTCTTGAGGCCCAAGTCCGGCTATTAAGGGTTTTACAAAACAGAGAAGTGGAAAGGGTTGGCGGAACAAAACCCATTCAGGTAGACATTCGGGTCATTGCCGCCACCCATCGCAATTTGGAACAGTTGATTGCCGAAAATCTTTTCAGAGAGGACTTATGGTATCGCCTTAACACTTTTCCCATATTCATACCTCCGCTTCGCCAAAGAAGGGACGATATCCCCGCGTTAACAAGACATTTCGTGAAATCGAGAAGCCTTGAGCTGGGTATATCGTTTCCTCCTTCAATTGCCCCCGGCGCCCTGGACAGGCTCACGAAGTACGACTGGCCGGGCAACGTCAGAGAGCTGCAAAACGTCATTGAACGGGAACTGATTCTCTATCGGAGCGGCCCCCTGAGCTTTGAATCATTGTCAACAAGCTCACTTCAAAAGGAAACAATGCCTCGCACACCATCCAAGGGAGCAATTCCCGATCCTGCAAACCTTGACGAAGTCATGGCCCTCCATATCCGCAGAGTACTCGAATGCACCAACAACAGAATCAACGGGCAGGGTGGCGCTTCAGAATTACTGGGTATAAATCCTAATACACTGAGAAGCCGAATGAAAAAGCTTGGAATGAAACCGAATAGAACAAAACCATGATCAGTGCAAATCGGCATTTTTAACTTAGGGTCTGTCTGGCAATAACTGTTACATCTTGCATCTCATCTTCGGGCCATCTTTGACCGGCCCTCAATCGCCAAATCCTCAGCGTAGCCCTGCTACGCCTGCGGTTTGCCTCAATCAGTCCGGCCAAATCTGACCCAAATCTGAGCGCAATATTTGTTACACTTATTTCCAGACAGACCCTTAGCGCTGTTGCACCACATCACCGCCACCCCCCAACACCTTGTAGAGCGTCACCTGGTTGGCCAGACGGGCCAGGTGAACATTGATCAGGTTCTGTTGGGCGCTATACATGGAACGCTGGGAATCCAGCACGGTCAGATAACTGTCCACTCCCCTGGTATAGCGTGCCTCCGACAGGCGATAACTGTCGGAGGTCGCCTCGGTCAGCGACTGCTGGGCCTCCATTCGATTACCCAGGGTGCCCAGGCTGGCAAGCGCATCAGCCACTTCCCGGAAAGCGGTCTGGATCGCTTTTTCATACTGGGCCACGGCGATATCGCGCTCCGCCTTGGCCACGTCCAGGTTGGCTTTGTTGATACCGGCATCGAACAATGGCACGCTGATCTGGGGGGCAAAGCTCCAGGCCGCCGAGCCGGGCTGGAACAAGTCCGTCAGCTTGGCGCTGGCAGTACCGATGCTTGAAGTCAGCGTGATGCGGGGGAAAAAAGCGGCCCGGGCCGCCCCGATATTGGCGCTGGCCCCTTTCAGGGTATATTCTGCTTCAAGGATATCAGGCCGGTTCAACAGCACCTCGGAGGACAAGCCGGGAGCAAGGTCTTTTACGGCAGTTATTGTTTCCAGTTTCGTCGGCAGCAGTTCCGTAGGCACCGGTTTACCAACCACCAAATTAAGCGCATTCTCGGACTGGGCCAATTGGGCAGTGTAAAGAGCGACATCAACCCGGGCCGAATCCACCTGCGTTTGAGCCTGCCGCAAGTCGAGCTGTGAAGAAGCGCCTGCCTGGAAGCGCCGCTGGGTCAGGGTGTAAGAGGATTGCTGGCTCTCCAGCGTCTCTTTTGCCAGTTGCAGCCGTTCACGGTCCGCAGCCAGAGTCAGCCAATCATTAGCCACTTCGGCCACCAGGCTGATCTGAGTCGTGGTCCGGGCTTGCTCGGTAGCCAGATACTGCTCCAAAGCCTGATCCTTCAGACTGCGTACCCGGCCAAAAAGGTCGAGTTCGTAGGCGCTGACACCCAGCCCGACACTGTACTCACGGGAGGTGGTGCTATGACCGGTGCCGGAAAGATCGGCAGGTACCCGCTTTATGCTGCCGTCAGCATTCACATCGACCTGCGGAATCAGGGCAGCCCGCTGAATTCTATACTGAGCACGTGACTTTTCGATGTTCAAGGCTGCCACGCGCAGATCACGGTTGTTGGTCAGGGCAAGCTCAATCACTTTCTGCAGTTGCGAGTCGACAAAGTACTCCCGCCAAGGAGTATCAGCCATTTTCTTTGCTGATTGGTTGGCAGCCCCCGCCGGGTAAGCCGGACCGCTGGGCCATGTAGCCGGCACCGGGGCTTCGGGCCGACTGTACTTCGGAGCCATGGTCGTGCAAGCGTTCAGGAAAAGGAGCGCACCGAGGAGTGTTAGTATGGATTTTACCGGTTTCATGTCAATTTTCCTCCAAAGCGCTGGTTGAAACAACCGGCTGTTCCGTCTGAAGCTGCTTCTTTTCAAACAAACGTGTAACCAGAACAAAAAAGAACGGAATAAAGATAAGGTCGATGAATGTGGCCGAAATCATTCCTCCGGTAACGGCGGTACCGATGGCGTTTTGTGCTCCGGCGCCCGCTCCCTTGGTAAGGGCAAGGGGCAAGGTACCGAAAAAGAAGGCCAACGATGTCATGATGACCGGGCGGAGGCGTAATTTAACCGCGTTCAGCGTTGCTTCCACAAGTCCGTAGCCCTCGCGCATCTGCTCTTTGATGAATTGGATGATCAGGATAGCGTTTTTAGTTGAAAGTCCCATGGTGGTCAGCAAGCCTATCTGAAGGTAGATGTCGTTGGACAACCCTCGCAGCGTAGTGGCCATGACGGCTCCTACGACCCCAAGCGGCAACATCATGATATTGACGAAAGGAATGGTCCAGCTTTCATACAGCGCAGCCACGCACAGGAAAACAACGATGAGTGAAATTGCGTACAGAGCAGGCGCCTGGGATCCTGCCTGGCGTTCCTGGTAAGAGATATCGGTCCATTCGAAACCGATGCCGGCAGGCAACCGGGAAGCCAGCTTCTCCATCTCGGCCATGGCTATACCGGTACTCTTGCCGGGGGCGGGCTGCCCCAGAATTTCCAGCGAAGGCAAACCGTTATAGCGCTCAAGACGTGGCGAATCGTAGATCCAGTGGGCAGAACCCAACGCCGAGAAAGGAACCATGCTCCCGGTTGATGTGCGTACATGCCAATAGTACAGGTCTTCGGGGAGCATGCGGAAAGGAGCGTCTCCTTGCAGGTAGACTTTTTTGGTGCGGCCGCGATCAACGAAATCATTGACATAGGAACTACCCCAGGCTGTGGAGAGCGTATCGTTGATATCGGATATGGAAAGGCCATAGGCTTCGGCTTTGGATTGATCGATATCCAGTTTGAACTGGGGAGTGTCTTCCTGCCCATTGGGACGTACCGCCATCAGGTTGGGATTTTGGGCAGCCATGCCCAACAGTTGGTTGCGGGCCTCCATCAACTTCTCGTGCCCCAGTCCCCCCCGATCCTGAAGTTGGAAGTCAAAGCCGTTTGATGTGCCCAGTTCCATAACCGCCGGAGGAGCGAAGGCATAGGCCTGGGCATCGCGAAAACGCGAAAACGTTGCCATGGCCTTACCGGCGACTGCTTTTATCTGCAAGTCTGGCCGTTTACGCAGCTCCCAGTCCTTGAGTTTAACAAAAGCCAATCCCATGTTCTGACCATTGCCTGCAAAGCTGAATCCGGCCACGGTGAACAGTGAGTCCACGGCATCTTTCTGATCGACAAGATAATGTTTTTCCACATCCTTCAGCACTTCAACGGTTTGTTCCTGGGTAGCGCCCACCGGTAGTTTCACCATGGAATAGAGCGTCCCTTGATCCTCATCCGGCAAGAAGGCCGTGGGCATGCGCAGAAAAAAGAAAGCCATTATTGCCACGATCGCGCAATAGACCATAATATAGCGTACCGGTTTATTAAACGAGCGCCCCACAATCGCCTCATACTTGTCCCTGCCGCGGTTAAACCATTTGTTAAACCAGCGGAAGAAGCCGGAGAACCAGCCGCCTTCTCCGGTCATGTGTCCCGCTTTCACAGGCTTGAGCAGCGTTGCACAGAGTGCCGGGGTAAGAATCATTGCCACCAATACCGAGAGAACCATGGCTGAAACGATGGTGATGGAAAACTGACGGTAAATGACGCCGGTAGACCCGCTGAAGAACGCCATGGGAATGAAAACCGCGGAGAGTACCAGAGCAATACCAATCAGGGCGCTGGAGATCTGACCCATGGATTTGCGCGTAGCCTCCTTGGGCGGCAAGCCCTCTTCGCTCATGACCCGTTCCACGTTTTCCACCACCACGATGGCATCATCCACCAGCAGGCCGATGGCAAGCACCATGGCGAACATGGTCAGGGTATTGATGGAAAAACCGCAAACGGCCAGAACCCCGAAGGTTCCCAGCAAAACGACAGGAACGGCGATAGTGGGTATCAGGGTCGCCCGGAAGTTCTGCATGAAGAGGAACATGACAATGAATACCAGTACAATCGCTTCAAGCAGAGTCCGCACCACTTCTTCAATGGAGATCTTGATGAAGGGGGTGGTGTCATAGGGATAGACAACTTTCATCCCTGTGGGGAAAAACTTGGACAATTCGGCTAGTTTGTTCTTGACCACTTTGGCGGTATTCAAAGCGTTGGCTCCCGTGGCCAGTTTGATAGCCATCCCCGCCGCAGGTTTGCCGTTGTAGCGGGCCACGGATGAATAGTCTTCGCTGCCCAGCTCGCAGCGCGCCACATCACGCAGATGAACACTGGAACCGTCGCTGTTGGTGCGCAGGAGAATTGAGCCAAACTGCTCCGGTGTTTTCAACAGGGTCTGGGCGGTAATCGTCGCGCTGAATTGCTGCCCCCGGGAAGAGGGAGTCCCTCCCAATTGACCGGCCGAGACCTGGGCGTTCTGGGCTTTGATGGCTGTTTTTACGTCCCCGGGAGTAAGGTTGTAGTTGTGCAGTTTATGCGGATCGAGCCAGACACGCATGGCATACTGGGAGCCGAAGAGCGTGCTCTCGCCCACACCCGGCAGCCGGCTGATGATGTCCTGGACATTGGCGGCAGCATAGTCTGACAGGTCGAAGCGGCTCATGCTGCCGTCTTCGGAAACGAAACCGATTACCAGCAGGAAGTTGCGGGTTGATTTGGTAACTTTTATTCCCTGTTGTTGTACCACTTGGGGCAGATTCGGCGTGGCCAGTTGCAGCTTGTTCTGAACCTGTACCTGAGCGATATTGGGATCGGTTCCTGAGTCAAAAGTCAGGGTGATGGTTATATTACCGTTGGAGTCACTGGTTGATGCCATGTAGGTCAGGTTGTCGATGCCGTTCATCTTCTGTTCGATGACCTGGGTAACCGTATCCTCGACGGTTTTTGCCGAAGCTCCCGGGTATGATGCGGTAACGGAAATCTGGGGAGGAGCGATGGCCGGATACTGCGCAATGGGTAGCTTCTTTATGGCCAGGACACCGGCCAGCATGATAATGATGGCAATAACCCAGGCGAAAATGGGACGGTCTATGAAAAAACGAGCCATGGGATATCTCCTCTAGCGTGCTGTTGCTGCAGTTGAAATTGAGTCCTTGCGAGGCGCGGACGGAACCACTTTGACGCTGCTCCCCACCTTTGCATTCTGGGTCCCCTCCACGATCAGCCGGTCACCCGCCGTGAGTCCTTCATCGACCAGCCATGAATTGCCGATGGTGCGGGAAACCGAAAGGATGCGCGATTCCACCTTGCCATTGGCTCCCACAACCAGAGCTGTGGGCTTGCCGGCAGGGGTGCGGGTTACGCCACGCTGGGGAGCCAGGACAGCGTTTTCTCTGACACCCTCCTGGACCACGGCGCGAACGTACATACCGGGAAGCAACAATTGTTTCGGGTTAGGAAAGACTGACCGGAGAGTGACTGAGCCGGTGGTTTGATCAACCGTTACATCGGAGAACTTAAGCTCTCCTTCCAGGGGATATGTTGTGCCATCTTCGAGCAGCAGCTTGACCCTGGCTCGCCCTTGGCCTCCTCCCTTCATCTGACCACTGGCCAGTGCGCGTTTGAGTTGCAATAATTCGGCGCTGCTCTGGGTAATGTCCACGTAGACCTGGTTCACCTGCTGAATGGTGGCCAGCGAACTGCTCTGGCTGGCGGTCATCAACGCACCGGTTGTTATCAGCGATCTGCCGATTCTTCCGGTTATCGGAGCAGTAACCCGCGTATAAGCGAGATTGATGCGGGCCGTTTCCAGCGAGGCCTTATAGGCTTCCACATCCGCTGTAGCCTGCTTCAGCGCTGCTTCGGCATCATCATTGTCCTGTTGGCTGACGGCGTTGATTTTGACCAGTTCCCGATAGCGGTTAGCTTTTAGACGCGCAGTGACCAGCGTCGCTTCGGCACGGGAGAGTGCTGCCCTGGCGTTGGCATAGGTGGCTCGATAGGTGGAAGGGTCGATCTGGTAAAGAACCTGGCCGGCCTTTACGTCGCTTCCTTCGGTAAAGAGCCGCTTCTGGAGGATGCCGCTCACCTGAGGGCGCACCTCGGCCACCAGGTAAGCCGCGGTGCGTCCGGCCAGTTCCGTAGTAAGTTCCACCCGCTGGGGCTGGATAACAACGACCCCCACCTCGGGAGTGGGAGCAGTTTGGGGTGGAGCGCTTGCAGCGCTTTTTTGTCCGCATCCGCTGCTTACCACTGCCACCAGTAGTATCCCAAAAAGTACGATCAGCCTGTTTTTGTTGTTGGTTCTCATAAACACCTCAACCTTTTCTAAAATGTATATTCACTCCTGATTTCATGCAAAAAAATATCTTCAGCGTCTGATTCCTTCCCAACACGCTTCCATCGCCCTTGAGATCAGAGCATCGTCCAATATGACGAAACCCAGGATATGTTCTCGCGCCAGCATTATGAGCGGCCCGACAGCAAGGGCCAGAAAGGTCGCCCAAGGGAGATCCTTCAAAACCTGTAAAGAAACACCTTCATAAAACAACTCGATAAAGACATTGTTGCCGCCTATTTTACCCAGGAACATGTCCTGATGAATTTTCGCGACATAGGGGGAATTGTTAAACTGTTCCAAGTAGCGAAAATGAAGGGTGTTATCGATGAAATAACGTAAAAGTTTTGCGCACACGTGAAGGAACCGCTCCCTGATTGGGCTATCCGGTTTATACCCGGAACGCAAATTCGTGCTGATATGTTCCTCGATCTCGCGATAGAGTTCGTTGATCAGTATTTCTTTGTTTTCAAAATACCGATAGATCGTACCTGCCCCAACTTCGGCCCGCTCAGCGATCATGGCCATGGGAGCGCCGTGAAAACCATGCTCGGCGATCAACTCCAATGCGGAGCGAATAATCTCGTCACGTTTGTTTGGTTTACGCAGCATAGTAGTTGTTGACCTTTAATGTTGGAATGAACATTCATTCGATATATGGCACCTAAAACTCCATATGATGCTGTTATCTTGCTTTGTAACTTAGCCATTATTGTGCCAAATAAAATATTGTGTGGTTTCAGTTGGTTATAAATATGTCGTATCGCTGCTAACGACATTACAAAATATTGCTAACGATATATCGTTATTAATACTTTGGTTACGGTATTTAGAAGCAAACGGGAGGTATGGTGATCAAGCTGGAATATTTTTTCTTGAAGCCACGTTTAGAAATTACAGCGGCCTGGATATCAAAGCCGCCTTCAGGCGAAATACCTAACCGAACAGTCGTGGAAATTGGTATAATGAGGCTACGGGAAGCGGTGCAAATATTACCGTGAAGGTCGGAAGGGAGGTTGATGATTTATGATGAGCGGTGGCGAGTATATGTATGGTTATGTGGCTTTGTTGCTCACCGTAATTTGTACGACAGTCCTCGTTTTCCTTGGCGCATCGTACGGTTCAAAGAAGGTAGGTAGTGGTGGGTCTCATATTGACACTACGGCAGGAGATGAAGGTGATGACTGATTATGTCATCCACAGAGAAGCTTAAGAGGTTGATAACACATTCCATCGCGGTAAATAGAAAGCCTGATTATATGCACTTTCAGCTTGGGATTGTCTTGGAGGTAGTAGTTTCGATTCCGCTTCCCCGTTGAAAATGGTTTCAAATCTTCTCCGCTGAAGTCAAGGTATGTGGAAAAGGTTGCACGCAGGTCGGGTTTTCTCGTTATTCAATTAAGCCCGGCCTGCCACCTTGAACGCCTGACACCAATAACTAACCGGTTTCTTTTCTGAAGCTGGCTGACTCTCCGAGTGTCCCCTCCCAGTATTCATCAACACCACGTTGAATCTCCCGCAGCAGTTCCTCGTTTCTTTGCGGCAGGAAGAGATGGGAAAAACGTTTCTGAACATTCAGATATTCTTCAACCGGAAGGCGCTGCCTGGGTATCTGGGTATGGACGACTTTTCCACCGATGTATTCTTTCAGGGGCCAGATGCCGGTCTGTACGGCCAGTTTGCCGATCTTTACGGCTTCGGATGGATCGAAGCCCCAGCCAGTGGGGCAGGGGGCAAGGGCGATGATCAGTCTGGGGCCCCGCATCTCCATGGCTTTTGCAATTTTTCGGGTAAGATCCAGCGGTTCCGCTCCGGTCACGGTAGCTACATAGGCCGGTTTGTGGGCCGCCCAGACGGCAAAGAGATCTTTCTTGCGTCCGGGATAGCCGGCCGGTCCTGTGCTGGTTGCGGTTTTTGCGCCGCGGGGCGTGGCAGCGGAGGACTGCTGACCCGTATTGCCGTACCCTTCATTGTCATAGCAAATGTGAATAAAGTTCAGGTTGCGATCGATGGCGGCGGATGTGGCTGAGAGCCCGATGCCGGTGGTGGAACCATCGCCGGCCAGTACGACCGTTGTCATGTCCTCGTGCTGGGGAAGACGTCCCTTTGTCAGGAGAATGTCCAGTGCGTCGCGTACTCCCTGGGCACCAGCTGAAGCTGAGGCCATGGCGGTATAGAGCCAGGAACCGTGGAACGGGGTGAACGGATAGGCCGCAAGCATGGTCATGCAACCGGCCGCATTGATGATCACGCTTTTGTCGCCAATGATGTCGCACATCTGCCGGATGGCTCCCAGGCCGCCGCAACCGGCGCACGTGGGAGTGCCGCTTTCCAGTGCGCGGATGGGGGGAATATCCTTGATCGTTCGGATGTCTTCTGCTTTTACCTTTTCCATGCAATCATCCCTTTCCACCCGATCCCGCGATTGTCTGAAGCCTCCTGATATCGGCCAGCTCCTGGCCGGTCATCAGCAGCCTGGGGGGAAGCGAACGTCCCTCGGCTGCTGCCTTGGCGGTTACGGATGCCATCTCATAGAACTCCTCGGCGCTGATATCGCGGCCGCCAAGCCCGCCGATAAAGCTGTTTATGACCTGAGGAGCATGGGGCAGCCCATGCAGGGCAGCCGCGACTTCGGTATAAAGCACGCCCCCCATGCCCACTGACAGGTTCTGGTCGATTACCGCGATGCTCTTCTTTCCTGCCAGTATCTCCCGAATGCGGTCGCGCGGGAAAGGACGGAGAAGGAGGGGGCGCATCAGTCCCACCGCTTTCCCGGTCCGGCGCAATGCGTCAACTGCTGCTTTTGCCTTGGTCGCAAACGATCCGATCATGACGAACACCAACTCCGCATCATCGGTGCGGTACGCTTCCACAGCTTCATGGCTCCTGCCGAACATGGAGGCGAAATCCGTTGCTATCTCATCGAACACGGGAAGTGCGTTCATGGCGGCCAGATGCGTTTCGTAGCGGAAATAGGAATACAGTGCGCCGCCGAGGACCGCTACTGCCTGGCTGATCGGTTTGCTTGCGCGAAACCGGATAGATCCCGGATCGAAGTCCGGGAGGAATCGGCCAACCGTGTTCTTGTCCGGGATTTCCACCGGCTCTCTGGTGAACGAGAGCTGAAAACCGTCCATATTGACGATCACTGGAAGGCGGACTTTTTCGCTTTCAGCCAGCCGGTAGGCCATGAGAATGCAGTCCAGGGTCTCCTGGCAGGTGGCGCAGTGAAGCTGCAGAAAACCACTGTCCCGGGCTGCCAGGATGTCATTGTGGTCAGGTTCCAGGGTTATGGGCGAGGCAAGCCCCCGTGAAACATTGACCATGACAAAGGGGGCGCGCCAGCCGGAAACAGTGTAGATCATCTCCATGCCGTACAGCAGCCCCTGGCTGGAGGTGGCAGTGAAGACCCGTATTCCCGTGGCTGCTGCCGAAGCTGCGGCAGTGATCATGGAGTGCTCGGACTCCAGGGTGGTCATGCCGCATTCCATCTCGCCCTTGTCGATCCATTGGGCCAGGGTCTCGATTATTTCCGTCTGAGGGGTGATGGGAAAGGCGGGTACATATTCCGCGCCAGCCAGGCGGGCTCCCCAGGCAGCGGCGCTGTTGCCGGTCAACATGGTGCGTTTCATGTCACACCTCCCTCCCGGTTTTTGTCATGCTCGGGAATCGCCCGAATGGCGCGGGACGGACATTGAGCCATGCATATCAGGCAGCCTTTGCAGTGTTCGTAATCGATGTCAGGACAGCCCGCCGCATCAAAGATGATGCAGCCGTCGGGACAATAGGCACCGCACATCCGGCAACGTTTGCAGAGGGTCTGATCAATGGCTGGCCGGACGCTCCGCCATAAACCGGTCTTTACTCTGCCGCTGGTGGCTGGAGTAAAAACGGCCGGTGCGGATACCCCCGCTTCTTCGAAAGGAAGGTCTACCCAGTCCGGATTTTCCCAAGCATCGGCAGCGATCTCTCCACCGGGGGTGACGTGTCCCTCGTACGGTGCCATGAGATCGTAGGAATTCAAGGCCGCTTCCAGATTCCGGGCCACAACTGCGTCTCCCAAATGGGAAAGCTCGGCTCGAAGAGCCCTTTCAAGCGATGGACGGGAGATGACGCCCGCAAGGCGGGCAGCGGCTCCGGCGCATGAGACTCCTGCAAAGCTGAACCGGTGGCTGTCTTCTGCTTCATCAGCGGCGGACAGGGCCAGCAACGTTCCGGAAAAGGCAAGGTGTTTTTTCCAGGTATCCGGCTTTTCACCGGTGCGGATCATGAGAACTGTCCGGCCGGTTATGCCACGCATGATTTCCGGGGCTGAAATCATTGTCAGTGTTTCATCGGCAACGATTACCAGGTCCGGGTTGTGAATAATGCCACGCTCGTTCACCGGCCTGCGGGAGGCGCGGACATAGGCAAAGATCGGCGCTCCCCGGCGTTCTGCGCCGTAGCGGGGAGCGTCCTGAACTTCGAATCCTTCCAGGAAAAACGCTGTTCCCAGAATCCTGGCAGCCGTCTTCATCCCCTGGCCGCCACGACCGTGGAAACGTATCCGGTACATAAGAACCGGCTCACTGCTTGTGTCCGGGCACATTCAGCTCTCCAGTTTAACCAGAGTTGTTATGCGTCAAAATGTAATTATTTTGAATTTTACCATCTTTGCCGGCGATTGCAGTGATTGGGAAGGTATATTTGAGGATTGGGTAAGGCTTTTTCAGGCCGTCTGGCCCAGGTAGCGTAAGGCTACGAGCGTAATATCATCGGATTGGGGTGCATTGCCGGCATGGGAACGTACGGCTTCGAAGACCTTCTCAATCAGGAATTTGGCTCCTTGATGCTGGCTGTGGCAGCAGACGGTAAGGAGTTGGTCGTTGCCGAACATGGCGTTTTTTCCGTCCATGGCTTCGGTAACGCCGTCGGTGTAAAGCAGGAGGCTGTCGCCTGGAGCAAGGGTCAGGCTGCCGGTCCGATAGGGAAAGTCGGGAGCGCCTCCCAGTACCAGCCCGCCAAGCCCCGGCACGAATTCGGTTTCTCCATTTGGCCGCAGCACCACTGGCAGGTTGTGGCCGGCGTTGGCATAGCGTAGCTGTCCGTCGCGCAGATCCAACACAGCGCAAAAGGCGGTAACGAAGAGCCCGGTTTCATTGTCGTCAGCCAGTTTATCGTTGACCTTGGCCGCTATTTCGGCCGGTCCCCGATCCGAGCGGGCGTAGGCTTTGAACAGAGTCATGGTCACGGCCATAAAAAGCGAGGCAGGTACACCCTTGCCGGCCACGTCACCGATGACCATGAAGATATGGTTTTCGTCGAGGGCGTAGTAGTCGTAAAAATCTCCGCCCACCTCCTTGGCCGAATCTAGCACCGCGAACAGCTCTATTTCCGACCGGTCCGGAAAGGGCGGAAACATGCGGGGCACAATGCTCATCTGGATGTCCCGGGCCACCCGTAGTTCGCCTTCAATGGCCTCCTTAGCCTGGCGAGTCCGGCGTTCCTCCAGGACGTTGTGCGCGATGAAGACGAATATGGACATGCCCAAGGCATTGGATATGAGCATGGGGATAGTTGTTGATTTGATGACGGCCAGTGCCATCTCGTAGGGACGGCCCAGAAGCAGTGCGATCAGCATGTGGAAGGCTTCGATTCCCAGAGCCAGCAATGCTGCTTGACCGGTGGAAGGGAGGCGGCCGCCCCGGAGCCGATGCACTACGCCTCCCGCCAATCCCGCCAGGACGGTTGACAGGGAACAGCCGTAGCAGGTCGGGCCTCCCAGGGTATAGCGATGCAAACCGCCGATGAGGCCTGCGCCGAGGCCCGCTACGGGACCGGCCAAAAGCCCGGCCAAAGTTGGTCCCAGGTCGCGTATGTTGATGTACGAGCCCAGGATGGATATTCCGGACAGAGTGCCGTAGATGGAAAAAAGGCCGAAGACCGTGACGATGGCAACCAGGTTGCGGGGTGTTCGCTGGTTATCAAGGAGTTCCGCGAACATGCGGGTGCGGGTGAGACCGTAGGCCAGAACCATAATGACGCATACGCTTTGGAACAGGTTGACCAGGTTCGATACGTGAGCCACTGTTTCGCGCTCCTTGGGGGAAATAGGTAGCCCCTGAATTCGTGACGCTTCCACACCTCCGCTAGCCTGAAAGGCCTCTGCCTTGGGCGCTTCACGCGGTATGCGACGATAGGGCGGAGACTCGCCTGAACTGACGATTGTCACGACACAGGCGGCGTTGTGGCCCCGGCTCTTTCAGACACTCCGGTATTACAGCGTCACGAATTTAGGTAGTACATTTTCAGCGGTGAGACACTAGCACCCCGCATGAACTGGCGTCAATGCTTTTCGGGAATTTCGGGAGTAAAAACGCCCCCTTTTCTTGAATGGGGTGTACTCTGTGCTAAGGTTGTAACAGGTAGTGGATCATTATGATTGTCCCGTGAGACGCCCATGAAAACGGCTTGCGATAAACAGATTTTGCTGGTGGCCCTGGGGGGGAATGCTCTGATACGCTCCGGTCAGCACGGAACGGCCGCCGAACAGTTCGCCAATCTGCGGAGCCCCATGGCGCAATTGGCCGAACTGGCGCGAACGTACCGACTTATCATTACCCACGGCAACGGCCCCCAGGTGGGAAATCTTCTCCTGCAACAGGAGAATTCACCCCAGGTGCCGGCCATGCCCCTGGAAATTCTGGTTGCTCAAACTCAGGGACAGATCGGTTACATGATCGAATCGACCTTGGATACGGCTCTGGATGCAATCGGGCTCAGGAAAAATTTGGTAAGTCTGATCAGCTATATTGTGGTGGATGAGCATGATCCGGCATTCGAAGCGCCGACTAAGCCGATCGGTCCGGTTTACTCCGCAGAGCAGGCAGCCTCGCTTCCCTGGCCAACGGTCGCGACTTCCAAAGGTTTCCGGAGAGTTGTCGCTTCTCCCCGGCCGGTAACCGTGGTGGAGAAGGAAGAGATCCGGCAGTTGCTGGCGCTTGACTTTGTCGTTATCTGTTGCGGAGGCGGCGGTATCCCGGTAATCCGTGAGGGGCGCGCCTTCCATGGTGTTGATGCGGTTATCGACAAGGACTTGGCCAGCGCCTGTCTGTCAGCCGAGGTGGGGGTTGACAACCTGGTCATCGCTACCGACGTGCCGGGTGTTGCCATTGAATTCGGTACCCCATCCCAGCATTTTCCGGCAAGCCTTACCGTTGAGGAGGCCAGGAGCTTGCTCGCTGCCGGGGAATTTCCGGCTGGCTCCATGGGGCCCAAGGTGGAGGCCTGCGTGGCTTTTATCGAGGGTGGCGGGCAGCGGGCTGTGATCTGTCATTTGGATGACATTGCCCTGGCAATTGCGGGAAAAGCCGGTACGGAGATACAGTCATGAAACAGGTACGGATCATCATTATGGGGGCGGCTGGCCGTGATTTTCATAACTTTGCCTGCTGTTTTCGAAATAATCCCGCGTATCGGGTGGTTGCCTTTACTGCTGCTCAGATTCCTTACATTGCGAAACGCCGCTTTCCCGCCTCTCTGGCTGGTCCGCTCTATCCCCGTGGTATCCCTATCCGGCCAGAGGAGGAGCTTGCCGAACTGATCTGCCGTCATCGTGTCGATCAGGTGGTCTTTGCCTACAGCGATATTTCCCATGCAGAGTTGATGCACACCGCTTCTCGGGTGCTGGCTTGCGGCGCCGACTTCCGGTTCATCGGGCCGGACGCCACCATGCTGAAGAGCCGCTGCCCGGTGGTTTCGGTCTGCGCTGTCAGAACCGGCTGCGGCAAGAGCCAGGTTGTCCGTTATTTCTGTGATCTGCTGGTGGAAAGGGGAATCCGGCCGGTGGTGGTGCGTCATCCGATGCCGTACGGCGACTTGGCCGAACAGGCAGTGGAGAGGTTGAGCTGTGTGGATGATCTGGATCGCTTCCACTGTACGATCGAGGAACGGGAGGAGTACGAACACTTGCTGGCCCACGGCGCAGTGGTCTACGCCGGTGTTGATTACCACACGATCCTTCGCCGGGCGGAGAAGGAGGCCCGGCTTATCATCTGGGACGGCGGTAACAATGATCTTCCGTTCTTCCGTCCCGTCCTCGAGATCGTGGTGGCCGACCCGCTTCGGCCGGGGCACGAGACTTCCTGGTATCCTGGAGAGGTGAACGTGCGCAGGGCCGGTATTGTTGTGATCAACAAGGTAAATGCCGCCGGTCCGGCTGCAGTCGCGGCGGTAGAGACGGCGGTCAGGGATATCAACCCGGCAGCGGCCATGATCCGTACCGAATCGAGGGTGACTGCCGATGAGGGAGAGCGGATCAGGGGGAAACGGGTGCTGGTTATCGAGGACGGACCGACGGTGACTCACGGTTCCATGCCGAGCGGAGCCGGGTTGGCCGCGGCGCGGCAGTACGGAGCGGGTGAAGTCGTTGATCCGCGTCCCTGGGCAACCGGTTCGCTGAGAGATGTTTTCAGCCGCTACCCTCATCTTGGGCCGGTTCTTCCCGCCCTGGGATACCGGCCGGAACAGGTGGCCGAACTTTCAGCCACCATTGCCGCCGTACCGTGCGACCTGGTCCTGGCTGCCACTCCCATTGATCTGGCCCGCCTGGTTCAGGTTGATACGCCGATTGTGCGCGTGTCTTATGCCATTGTCGAGCAGGAAGGAACGCCGTTAAAAGATGCTTTTCTGCGCTTTCTGGAACTGTAAGGAAAGGGGAGGGATATTGTTGTGGTGGGATGGCAGAGTTCATGATATCCAACCGTATCGTTGCATCCGCTTCCGGCGCCATTGTCACCGTATGCAATGCCATTGACGAAACCTTTGCCCGTCTGGATAACCTGTGTGACAGGCCAGTCGATTATCTCCAGTATCGTCCCGCCTATCCTGATGCCTGGACTGTTTCCGAACATCTGGAGCATGTCTCTCTGGTTAATCACTTCCTCTTGCTTACCATCGGCAAAGGAGTGAAAACCGCCCTGCGCCGGGCGCAAACTCAGCCTGTCCCGCTGGAAGAAAGCGACCTTCTGCGCCTTGGCCCCATCGCTGAGCCTGGCGCTTTTCCCTGGGAACCGCCCGGCCACATGATTCCTGCTGGTACTAAGCCAGTTTACGAGGTGAGAGCACTTCTCCGTGCTCAGTATGGCAGGTGCCTTGAGCTTTTGGAACGGATAGGGGGAGGTGAGGGAAAGCTCTGCAGTTTCCGGATGTCGGTCTATACTCTGGGGATGCTTGATATGTACCAGTGGCTCTTCTTCCTCGCCCAACACGGCTGCTGGCACCTGGAGTTCCTGGCGCGGCGGGAATTGGGATGTTGAAAAGTGGAACCTTTTCCGTACCCGAAGAGCAACGACAATGGAGTGATAAACGATGAACTCGGAACAAGGGGGAGGCTAGAAGGCAGGTCCTTCGTTGCCGATAGCTGTGATGTACACTGTCAAGTCGCCAGTGGGCCTGCATATTTCAACTTCGTCATCAATTCGTTTTCCCAGCAAAGCCTGGCCGACCGGCGAATCGATGCTGATCTTTCCGGCATTTACGTCGAATTCGTCCGGCCCTACCAATTGATAGCAACGCTCGGCGCCATCGTCGTCCTCATAGGTGACCCAACATCCGAAGCTGACCTTGGACGGATTTGCGGGCAGGGATTGAACGGCCAGAACCTTGAGCCTGTTACCCAGGTGTTTCAGCTTTCTGTCGATTTCCCGTAATCTTTTCTTGCCATAGATGTATTCCGCGTTTTCGGATCGATCACCCTCCGCTGCAGCTTCGGATACGCCTCGTACAACCTTGGGGCGCTCCACGCGCCATAGATAGTCGAATTCCTCTTCCAATTTTCGCATGCCCGCAGCGGTAATCAGGTTTGTCATGAAATACCTCTTTGTTGCCGATTGGAATTTAGTTAATACGCAAAAAAGCCTCGAATTGCTTCGAGGCTTTTTTGCGTAATGGGTTTTATAACTAAATTCTGGTTACGTTTGCTGCCTGCAGACCCTTGGGTCCCTTAACCAGTTCGAACGTCACGCTATCACCTTCTGCAAGGGATTTAAAGCCTTCGCCCGTAATTGCTGAAAAATGTACGAAAACATCTTCGCCATTATCCTGCTCAAGAAAACCAAACCCCTTACTGTCATTAAACCACTTTACTCTTCCGTTTACCATGTACTTACCTTCTCCTGGTACTGCTTCGTTAAATTGATTCGCGAAGACCACGAATATTTGTTAACAGTACAGGCCACAGCAATGCTTGTCAATATAATTAATTTGAAGCAAAAAAAATATTCTCCTAAGCGTGTCGGTATTGGGTTTTGTCCAGATAGTAATCGTAATTATCCTCGTACGTCCTCATTTCGCCATGGTCGATTTCAAACACCCGGTCCACCAGCGACCGCAAAAAGTGACGGTCGTGGCTTACCAGCAGTACCGTCCCATTGAAATTTCTCAAGGCATCCAGGAGTATTTCCCGCGAGCGGATATCAAGGTGGTTGGTCGGCTCGTCCAGCACGAGAAAATTGATCGGACGCGCCAGGAGTGACGCCAATACGATTCGGCTCTTTTCTCCGCCGGAGAGGTTTTCTATGCGTTTATCGATAGAATCGCCTGAAAAGAGAAAAGCGCCCAGCAGGTTGCGGATAACACCTATGTTTGCCAGGGGCAGGGCGTCTTGCAGCGTTTCGAACACGGTCTTGCGCGCTTCAAGCAATTCCATGGCATGTTGGCTGAAATATCCGAGTTCCACATTTGCGCCAAGATTGAATGTGCCGCTTGTGGGATTGGTTTGTCCGGCCAGCACCTTGAGAAGGGTCGATTTTCCCGCGCCATTGACTCCAACCAGGGCAATTTTATTGCCGCGGCGAATGACTCCCGAGATGCCGCTGAATACCGGATGGTCATTGCCGTCAGGGGTTTTCCAGATTTTCCCCAGGTTGTCCATCAGTACCACATCGTCGCCGCTGCGGGGGGGATCGTTGAATTCAAAGCGTACTGCGCGTTCCTCGGGTGGTATCTCGATTCGCTCGATTTTTTCGATCTTCTTTACCCTGGATTGGACTTGCGCGGCGTGGGAGGCGCGAGCGGCGAAGCGGGCAATGAATTCTTCTTCCTTGGCCAGCATATCCTGCTGCCGCTTGTGGCTAGCCAGAAGCTGTTCGCGGCGAATTTCACGTTCCCGCTCATAAAAATCGTAGTTTCCGCTATAGGTAGTGACCGTTTTGTTTGCCACTTCAATGATGCGGCTTACCACGCGATTCATGAAATCACGGTCATGACTGGTCATCAGCAAGGCGCCGTCGAATTCGCTGGAAAGCCATTCTTCCAGCCAGATGATCGACTCGACATCCAGGTGGTTGGTCGGTTCATCAAGCAAGAGAACATCAGGTTTCAGCGTCAGGATCTTTGCCAATGCAATGCGCATCTTCCAGCCGCCGCTGAAGGATTCCACCGGATGGTTGAAACGATCCGGCCCGATACCGAGTCCGGTCAGTACGGTTTGGGCCCGAGTATCCAGGTTGTAGCCGTCGCGATGCTCGAACTCCTCTTGGGCAATGCCGTAGCGTTCCAATAGCGCTGCCATGTCATCGTCCGATTGCGGCTGACACATGGCTGCTTCCATTTCCTTTAGTTCCCCTGCCAGCCGGATTGTCTCCGACGAGCCGGACATGACCTCTTCCAGAGCCGAACGCCCGGCCATGTCACCAACATCCTGGGAAAAATAGCCGATGGACGTGTTCTTTGCAGAGGAAACGTCCCCGCTGTCCACCTCTTCTTCGCCGGTGATGATGCGGAATAGAGACGTTTTGCCCGCCCCATTGGGGCCTACCAAGCCGTTGCGGCTACCGGGAAGGATCTGGAAAGCTGCTTCCCGGAAAAGGACTTGCGAACCATATTGTTTGGTGATGTTGGAAAGGTGAATCATACGGTTAGGATACGATGATCCGCGCGAAACGGCGTCGCCCGATCTGGACGATGTACTCGCCTGCTTCACTCAGTTCCAGGTTGGCGTTGGAAACCTTTTCGCCATTCAATTTGACCCCTCCCTGATCGATGGAGCGGCGCCCCTCACCATTGGACTTGGTTAAGCCGGCTTCGGTCATGGCACGGGCCAACAACAGCGTACCATCGCTGAGCGTATGGCTGACCTGGGGCATTTCATCGGGAATCTCGTTGTCGCGGAATCGCTTGACGAAGTTCTCCTCCGCCTCGTTTGCCGCCGCTTGGCCGTGAAAGCGGCCCACAAGCTCGCGTCCAAGCGCCTTCTTGGCTTCCATGGGATGCACGGTATTGTCTGTAAGGCCGGACTTGAGCTTCTCCAGCTCACTGAGAGGCATGTCGGAGAGCAGTTCATAGTAGCGGACCATGAGGGCATCGGAAATGGACATGATCTTACCGAAAATCTCATCACTTGGTTCATTGATGCCGATGTAATTGCCGAGTGATTTCGACATCTTGTTGACGCCGTCCAGTCCTTCCAATAACGGCATGGTCAGAACACATTGGGGCTCCTGGCCCCATTCGCGCTGCAGTTCGCGACCCACCAGCAGGTTGAATTTTTGGTCAGTGCCTCCCAGTTCCACGTCGGATTTCAGGGCGACCGAGTCATACCCCTGCACCAGGGGATAGAGGAATTCATGGATGCTGATCGGTTGTTGATTGCTGAAACGTTTATGGAAGTCGTCTCGCTCCAGCATGCGGGCAACAGTGTATTTGGATGCAAGGGCGATCAGTCCGCCGCAACCGAGTTCATTCAACCAGGTTGAGTTGAAAACCACTTTGGTCTTGTCTGGGTCAAGAATCTTGAAGACCTGCTCTTTATACGTTTCTGCATTTTTCAGGACATCTTCACGGGTCAATGCCTTGCGGGTTTCGGATTTGCCGGTGGGGTCGCCGATCATGCCGGTAAAATCGCCGATCAAAAAGTTGACTTCGTGGCCCAGTTGCTGGAATTGCCGCAGCTTATGAATCAGTACGGTGTGTCCCAGGTGCAGGTCCGGGGCGGTCGGGTCAAAGCCGGCTTTGATTTTGAGCGGTGTTCCGGATTTCAGTGATTTCTCGAGCTTTCCCTCCAGATCTTTTTCGATCAAAATCTCTACTGCGCCACGTTTGATAACGGCCAACTGTTCGGCTACGGACATATCTGATTCCTCACACTATGTAATATTCTCAGCAACTTACCGCAATGCGCTCGATGTTGAGCGCCTTGCCGGATTCCTCATCGATGGTAATAACCACGCCATTCAGGCGGATATCCTTCTTCGGGATTTCAAACTTGACCGGCAACTGGGTCAGAAACTTGCGGATGGCTTCGTCTTTTCCGATGCCGATGACTGAATCGAAACTTCCGGTCATTCCGGCGTCGGACATATAGGCCGTCCCCTGGGGAAGAATACGTTCGTCGGCTGTCTGCACATGGGTGTGGGTGCCGATTACGGCGCTGACCCGTCCATCAAGATACCAGCCAAGGGACGACTTTTCAGAAGTGGCTTCGGCGTGAAAATCCACAAAGATAATGGGGGTCTCCTCGCGTAGTTGCTCGATTTCACGGTCGGCTGTCCTGAAAGGGCATTCCAGGTTTTTCATGAAAATGCGGCCTTCAAGATTGAGCACAGCCACCTTGATTCCGCCTGGCGTAACGACAATCATGCTGCCCTTGCCAGCCGTTCCATCGGGATAATTAGCGGGCCGGGTGATGCGCGGATTCGCCAGCACAAGAGGAACTTGTTCCCTTTTGTCCCAGATATGATTGCCGCTGGTGAGGCATGTCACTCCCAGGTCGAACAGTTCCTTTACCGTGTCGGTGGTCAGTCCAAACCCGCCGGCGGCATTTTCTCCATTTGCGATAACCAGGTCAACGCGATGCCGGTCCACCAGGCGGTCCAGCTCGCGGGAAAGCGCCTGTCTGCCCGGTTTGCCGATGATGTCGCCGATAAAGAGAATCTTAACGGGCATATTCTACTGCTCGTGTTTCCCGGATGACATTGACCTTGATCTGGCCGGGATAGGTCATTTCCGCTTCAATCTTTTTGGCGATGTCACGGGCCATGATCAGTGATTGCTCGTCGGTAATGTGGTCACTGGAAACCATTACCCGGATTTCCCTGCCTGCCTGGATGGCAAAGGAATTGGTTACGCCGCTGAAGGAGGTGGCAATACGCTCCAGATCTTCAAGCCGTTTGACGTAGGTCTCCATCATTTCGCGCCGTGCGCCGGGGCGCGCGCCGGAAAGGGCGTCGGCGGCCTGGACCAGTACGTCCAGCACACTGTTCGGTTTTTCGTCTTCGTGATGGGCCATGATGGCATGCACAATTTTGGTTGATTCACCGTATTTACGGGCCAATTCCGCTCCGATTACGGCATGGGAACCTTCAACCTCATGGTCCACAGCCTTGCCCAGGTCGTGCAGCAGACCGGCGCGTTTCGCCTGTTTGACGTTGATTCCTAGCTCGGCGGCCATGATGCCGCAGATAAAAGCTACCTCCAATGAGTGCTGGTAGATGTTTTGCGTATAGGAGGTGCGGTATTTGAGGCGGCCGATGAGTTTGATGATTTCCGGGTGAATGCCATGCACACCCAAGTCAAAAACGGCGCGTTCGCCAGCTTCCTTAATGCCGATATCGACTTCCTCGGTGGCTTTGGCAACAACCTCTTCGATTCGGCCGGGATGGATACGGCCGTCGCCGATCAATTTCTCCAGAGATATGCGGGCCACTTCACGGCGTACCGGGTTGAAGCCCGACAGGATCACCGCTTCCGGCGTGTCGTCAATGATCAGATCAATACCGGTAGCTGCTTCCAGTGCGCGGATATTCCGTCCTTCACGGCCAATGATGCGGCCCTTCATCTCATCCGAAGGAAGGGGCACAACCGATACTGTTTTTTCTGCTACATATTCGCCTGCATAGCGTTGGACTGCCAGCGAGATGATTTCCTTGGCTTTCTTGTCAGCTGTTTCGCGCGCCTCTTCTTCGATGACCTTGATGCGTTTGGCCGCGTCGTGTTTGGCCTCAGCTTCCATGTTGTCCATCAGTTCCTTTTTTGCGTCCGTTGCCGACATTCCGGCAATTTCTTCCAGTTTGGCCTGCTGCAATTCAACAGTTTTGTTCAGCTCTTCGTTCTTGGTTGCAAGTGCCTGCTCTTTTGTGCCAAGCGTCTGCTCTTTTTTGAGGATGTCCAATTCTTTTTGTTCAATCAGTCCGAATTTTTTATCGAGATTCTCTTCCTTCTGTTGCAACCGTTTTTCCAGGGTCTGAAGATCTTTTTTCTTTTCAGTTATTTCACGATCATGTCCTGCCTTGGCTTCGATAATCTCAGCCTTGGCCTTCAGTTCCGCTTCCTTTGTGATTGTTTCGGCTTCGCGTCGCGCATCTTCGATCATCTTCGACGCCAATTCTTCGGATTGTCTGACAATCAGGCCCGAATCCCTCTTGTTGAGCCTGCTTCCCGCAAAATAGGCTCCGACTGCTGCCAACATGGTAAACACGAGCATCCAGATGTTTTGCATTTCAACAACCTCCTTTATATGAATCCGGGCCATCGTGATGGCGCCGGTTACTTCTGCTGCTGCAGCGTATGATTCGCTGCTCGGTGACGATAATATCCATCTGGATATCGTGCCGGTCAGCCGGAAGATTTTCGTCAATCAACTGAAAATCGTGGCACAGGCCTACCAGTGTGGCCCGAAGTTCGGGGTGCTGAAGGAAGCGGTCATAAAATCCTTTCCCATAACCGATTCTATGTCCGGTTATGTCGAAGACTACACCCGGCACAATGATCAGATCCGCCTCATCCGCAAGATGATCAATGCCGGTGTTACAGGGCTCAAGAACCCCAAAACACCCTTCTTTTAACTGTTCCAGGTGATCAACCTGACGCAGCACCATCTCCTGGCCGCAGACTGCCGGATAGAGTGCCCGCTTGCCGGCTGAAAACGCCGCTTTGAGAATAATCGTGGTGTCAATTTCTTTGTGCACCGGCGAATAGAGCGCAATACATTCAGCCCGGGAAAATTCCTCGAGATTCAGAATGTTTTGCTGGGCAAGCCGACTGGCCTCAAGCCACGTGTCATGGTTGAGCCCCCGGCGGTGCGCCAGCATTTGCTGGCGGAGCGTACGCTTCGGCATGGTTCCTTGTCGCTTCCAGGCGGGAATAGGTGTTGCGTTCGAATGAATGATGGCCCCGGAGAGTGTCCGGGATGGTTGATCAGGGGGGGCAAGGTGCGGAAATGGCTCGTCAGTGCCGTGGAAATAGGTGCTGCTCCGGTTCCTTTGATCGAGGAGCGATTTCTTTCCTTTATTGAGGATATATTCTGCTGTGTGCAGGTATCAGTAAAAAGGGGTGTACCCGAGACTGATTGAGCTGTTGCGAATATATGATCAAGTCTCCCTGAAGAGACCTTGCGTATCATTCAGGCTGATTCCAGTTTGTCGAGCATCCCCCGTAGCCTGGTTTCGAGGGCCGCGTCATCTTCGCGCGCTTTTTGCAAGTCAAGCAACTCTTCTGTGGTATTCAATAATGCCAGGGTCAACACCAGTTGCGCGTCTCCGCTTTTCAGGGCTGCCCCGATTTCCTGCAGTTTGGTGTTGAGCAAGGTTTCAATCTGCTGAACCTTTGCCGCCGACGCCGAAGTTCTAACCGAAATCTCCCGGCCCAAAACCGTTACGGAATGGGTTGCTTTCAAGCTGGTCAGATTCCGTCCAGCTTCCCGAGAATGGCATCAATGCGGGATCTGAACGCCTCCCGTTCCGACTTGAAGCGCTCATTCTCTTCCATCAGCCGGGCGTTTTCTTCTTTCAATGTCTGAAATTTATCAAGCAGGTCGGCGACCTTGTTGTCAAGTGATTCAAAGAGTTCGTGATTCATGGGCGCACACTCCTTTCGGGGGACACAACTATACTCGGGCGCAGGGGGTAAGTCAAGCCCTAATTGTGCGAAATTGCGGGATTCCCGCCTGCTTTGGCGTTGTCCGGCAGCCATTTTGTCAGGCTTGAAAGAGCGCATCCGTGAACTCCTGCGGGTTGAAATCGCGCAGGTCGTCGATTGATTCGCCAACACCGATATAGCGAACTGGCAGGGCAAATTCATGACTCACCGCTACAACGATACCTCCTTTTGCCGTGCCGTCAAGTTTTGTCAGAGCAATACCGGTTACTCCGGCTGCTTCTTTGAAAAGCCGTGCCTGCGAGACTGCGTTCTGGCCAGTTGCAGCATCCACCACGAGCAGGGTTTCGTGAGGGGCTCCGGGAATCTCCCTGCTGATGACGCGGCGGATTTTCTTCATCTCTGCCATCAGATTAGCCTTGGTGTGCATGCGTCCGGCCGTATCAATGATCAGGATATCCACATCGCGTGCAACGGCTGCCTTGCATGCGTCGAATACCACAGCCGAGGGGTCGGCCCCTTCTTTGTGACGAATGACATCCACCCCGGAACGGTTACCCCAGACAACCAATTGTTCCGATGCAGCCGCACGAAAGGTGTCGGCAGCCGCGAGTAGAACCTTCTTTCCAGATGTAGAGAAACGTGAAGCAAGCTTCCCGATGGTAGTGGTTTTCCCGACGCCATTGACGCCGATTACCAGCAGCACAAAAGGTTGCCGGTTATTGACATCCAGTTCGCTGTGGTGAGAGGTCAGTCGTTGGAGAATCTCCTCTTTCAGCGCGTTTCTCAGCGCTTCTCCGTCTTTGAGTTCGTTGCGGCCCAGACGCTGTTCAAGTGTACGGATCAACTCCACTGTTGTCTTGACACCCATATCCGAGGTGATCAGGATTTCTTCCAATTCTTCCAACGTATCGGCATCAATTTCTTTTTTGCCCAGCACGAGCGCATCGATACGTCCTATCAAGCCGTCCTTGGTTTTTTGCAGCCCTTGCTTGAGGCGCTCGAAAAAGCCTGGTTTGGCGGTGGGCTCGATGGGAGCTTCCGGAGGAGCGGTGATGATCTGGTTATCCGATGGCTCCTCTTGGGTAACGTTCTGCGCATCCGGAATATTCTGTATGTTTTCTGCGGGTTCGGCTGTTTCTTTGGTCGCTGGCGTCGAGTTGCCGAACCTATCGATCAACCCCTTGAAGAACCCCTTCTTTTTTGTTGGTTCCATCAAATTTCCTTTCTCAATTCAGCGACCGTACCGCGGAAATGGTAGAGCGCCATGTGCACTGGACAGTTGCGTTCGATACTCATCATGAGTGAATAATCGTCATCGATGCATCCGATGAGCAAATGCACCTGGTCCGTTGTTATGACAAAATCCTGAATCGGATTGTCTCCTCCCAGGGAACCGTAAAGTTCCCGGAGCCGGTTGAGAATGATCGCCTGGTGGGCAGCCATGAAACGTATGTCGTAAGGTGTGCAGTGGCAGTACTCTTGTACCGCTTCTCCCTCCCAATCAATCAGAATCGCGCCGATTGCCTGGGGAATCCTGTTGACCAACGTTTCCAGAATAGTGCGAAAAGGCATGAAACAAGCTCCTTAATTGCTTAGTGCAGTTTGACCGAGACGACCTTTGATGAGCCGGGCGACTCCATGGTAATGCCATAGAGCGTGTCGGCCACCTGCATGGTAGCCTTGTTATGGGTAATGATAATAAATTGGGAAATAGCACTCATTTCGCGTACCATGTCATTGAAACGGCCGATATTGGCGTCGTCCAGCGGCGCATCAACCTCATCGAGCAGGCAGAAGGGGGTTGGTTTGATGAGAAAGATCGAAAAGATCAATGCCACTGCGGTCAAAGCCTTTTCCCCACCTGACAGAAGGGTCACGTTCTGAAGCTTTTTGCCGGGCGGCTGGACAATGATGTCAATGCCGGTTTCCAGCAGGTCTTCTTCGTTGGTCAGCCGCAACTCCGCTCTTCCACCACAGAAGAGGCGCGGAAATACCTCCTGAAACTTAGCGTTTACGTAGTTATAGGTTTCCAGAAAACGTTGCCGCGTGGTGCGGTTGATGCGTTGAATGGCCTGCTGCAGACTGCGCAGGGATTCTTCCAAGTCATCCTTCTGGGAGGTCAGGAAGGTGAAACGTTCTTCCATGTTGGCATATTCGTCGATGGCCATCAGGTTGACCTCGCCCATCTCGTCCAGAAGACGTTGCAGTTCGGCCTGACGCGTTTTGCAGGCCTCCTGATCGAACTCCTTTGCTTCCAATTGCACCAGTGCTTCCGTTATGCCGATACGATGCTTCTCTCGAAGTGTCTGTTCCAGATGGTCGACCCGCATGGTCAGGGTAGAGAAACGCACGTTGAGGTCTGCCTGGGCCTGACGGACTGAGTCGCTTTCTTCTCGCGCTTTTTTTGCGGCGTCTTCGGCGGCGGATAGTTCGTCCCGGGCGGTTTCATAAGCGGAACGGGTTTCCGAAAGGCGCTTCTCTGCGTTCTCTTGCCGTCGAACCAGTACTTCAAGCCGCTCCGTAAGCGCGGCTATGGATTCTTGCAACTGAATTCGCTCCAAAGTACCCTTTTCCATCTCCTCACGGTCGCTGGTCATGCGCCGCGTCAGCTCTTGCGACTGGCGTTCCAGATCAGTGATACCGCGCAGGCTGGCCTCACGCTGTTCCTTGAGGGTTGCCGCCTGCACCCGAATGGTGGTGACCCGTTCGCGGGCAGCGGACAACTGTTCTCGACAGCTATCCAGTTCGTCCTTGAGGCGGGCAACGTCCTGTTCGAGTCCAAGGGCGGCATCGCCGATTTCGGTCATTTTCTCCTGGGCCAGACGTTGCTCAGCCTCCAGGGAGTCGCGTTCCTCAGTCAGGGTGGCCGTTTCCAGCGCCTGTACCTCCAGACGCTCTTCGGCGCGGGCAATATCGTCTGCGCTTCGTTGATGGTCCTTGCGCAATCCGGCCAGCTTCAGATCATTCTGGTGTAGCATCGTTGCCGTGCTTTTCAGGTTTTCCGCAACCTCCCTGGCATTGGCGCGGAGCAGGTCGCGCTCGGTTTCGAGGGTTGCTACCTGCGATTCCAGTTCGCGCACCTGAGTCTCCAACTCCCTGATCTCGCGTTTTTTGTGGATGATCCCTTGCTGCACCTGCTCAGGAGAACCGCCGGTGACGACCCCCCCCAGAGAAACCATATCGCCGTCGCGAGTTACAAAGGAAAGGCCGGGATGTTGCCGGGCCAGCGCTAGTGCAGACGCAAGGCTCTCCGCCACCATGATTTCGCTCAGTATATGCCGGATTAATTCCTCATGGGCTCCTGCCACCTGCACCAGGCTTTCCAGGGGAGCAACTCCGGCTACGGATGGCTGGGACGACGGTTTAAGTGTCAACGGCAGCGCCAGGCCAACCCGGCCGCCATTGGTTTCCTTAAGGAATTCCAGTGCTTGCAACGCGTCACTGTCATCGGAACACAAAACGCATTGCAGCCGATCGGCCAGAGCGGCCTCCAACGCTGTTTCCAGTTCCCGGGGGGCCGTTACGGTATCGGCCAGCAACCCACTGAAACGCGGGCGCAACTCCGAAGCCTGCATCAGGCTTTTAACGCCTCGGCCATAACCTGCGAATTGGGCCTCAAGCTCCTGGAGAGAGTGGAGGCGCGACGACGCGCGATGTAATTCATCCCGTTGTTTTTGCCAATATGCCTCCTGCTCGGGCATACGGATCTTCAGGTCGTCCTCGCGACGACGCAGGGCGGATACCTCAATCTGAAGTTCCTCTTGCTCGCGCTCGCAGGAAGCGATCTCTCCATTCAATTTGGCAACATTCCGTCGCGCCAGTTCCAGGCGCTCGGCAAGTTGGATCTCCTCGCGGCTATGACGATCCAGACGCTCTCCCAGGGCGGTTAGTTGTTTTCTAGCGCTCTCGGAACGATTTTTAAGCTGTGCCGACTCAGACAGCGCGGAAAAAAGCTCCTTGCGCCGACCTTCCAGCAGAGTTGTTAGCTCCTTTTCGGCCAATTGGCGTTCGTTCAGGGTGGCTTCTTCTTCTTGCAGTGCGGTCAGCAATGCGCCACCTTCACTATTTGAGGAGTCGTGGCGCTGCTCCAGCAGTTCCTTCTGCGCGGAACATTCACGCAATCGCATCTCCAGCTCACCGGTTTCCGTTTCGAATCTGCTGAGCCGGGCAGTCAGGTTTGTCAGTTCCTTGCGTTGGAACTCAAGCCCATTCTCAGCCGTACTGAATTCACTCTTTACCCCGTAGATTTCTTCTTGAACTGTTGCCAGGCGCTTTTCCGCTTCCACGAGGTGCAGGCGCGACTCTTCAATCCGGGATTCGGAAAGAGCTGAAGCGGAAAAAACTTCGCGGATGCGCCCATTGAGCGCTGCCTGCTCGCTCTCGGTCGCTTGGCGTTGAGTCAGTGTCTCGCGGTACTCATGGGCCGTGAAAAGCAATTCTATTTTCCGAAGTTCATCGCGGTATTCACGAAATTTTTCGGCTTTTTTTGCCTGGCGCTGGAGAGACGCCAATTGACGCTTGATTTCACCCAGCACATCCGCCAGCCGGGCCAGATTCTGGCGGGTACCTTCTATCTTTTTCAAGGCCTGCTGCTTTCGGGACTTGAATTTGGTTACTCCGGCAGCTTCCTCGATCAGAAAACGCCGCTCTTCAGGACGCGAGTGCAGGATCATGCCTATCTTGCCCTGCTCGATAATCGAGTAGGCGCGGGTACCAACACCAGTATCCATGAACAGCTCGGTAATGTCCATCAACCGGCAGGGGGTTTTGTTGATCAGGTAATCGCTTTCTCCATCGCGATAGAGCCGCCGGGTAAGCTGGATTTCTGCATAATCCAGGTATTTTGCGGGCGCCCGCCCGTCTTCGGTGGAGAAGACCAGCGACACTTCGGCTACACCCAAAGGTTTACGGGTTTCACTGCCGGCAAAGATCACATCCTCCATGGCCTTGCCACGCAGGTTTTTTGCCGATTGTTCTCCCATGCACCAGCGGATGGAGTCAACGATATTGGATTTGCCGCAACCATTGGGCCCGACTACCCCGGTTACCGCTTGCTGAAAATCCAGTACTACTCGATCGGCAAAAGATTTAAACCCTGCAATTTCCAAACGTTTGATTTTCATGGAATTGGCACTTTAGCAGAGGAGGGGAAAACATGTCCAGCGGGATGTTAGGACAGGCTCTGGATCACCCGGTAAATATGATTGATCATACTTCCAGGGTATATCCGACATGTGCGGGCTGGAACACTTTCGGCAATGCAAGCGAAAGCCGGACCGAGGCGGCAAAGCCGGTACAGTGGCCTGCAGCCAGTTTGCGGATTCCTGCTTTTTTCAGCACGGATATGGTGTTGTCGATTTGTTCCTTGTCATAAAACCCAAGGTGTGTTCCACCGATTATGGCATAAATGTCTTGTCTGTCCATGGTGCGGGTAACGTGCTCGATGGTGTTACGTATGCCTGCATGGCAGCATCCCAATACAAGAACCAGTCCTTTGCTTGTGTCCAGAATCAGCGTTTGGTCATCAGGTGTGTTGTCCGATTGTTGGCCGGTACAGTCGCAAAAAAGTCCTTTGTCGCCGATTTCGAATGGAATCGAGCGCGGCACTTCACCGGTCAGGAATACTCCGGGAGCAATCTCTCGAAAACATGACGACAGATCGAAGGTCGCTCCCGCCTCTTCAAGCAAGCTTCGGCTTTGGGGAATTCCTATTGACAGATATTCGCCATTGTCCTTTACGCGAAAACGTGGCGAAAAAATTCCGGGATGCCCCAGTATCTGCATTGGGCCAAACTTTTGAAGCAAAGGGAACAGTCCGCCAGCGTGATCATGGTGTCCATGCGAAATAACCACTTTCCGGATATCCGCCAGATTTTTGTTCATGCGCCGGGCGTTGTGCAGCAACGTCATTCCCTGGCCTGTGTCGAACAAGAGCGGTTCTGTGCCAGCTGGTTCAATCAGCGCTGCGAAACCATGTTCGCCTAATGTGCCGGAAATCGGGCCGACGGTGTTTTCGCACAGAATTGTAATTCGAAATGTCATCGATTACTGATTGCCCAGCATTTCAGCGAATTTTCCCGCAACCTCCCCGGTCAGGATGGGACAGATGTTCTTGGGGTGCGTGGAGCGGATGGTTTTGCAACATGCTACACCATACTTTTCCTTGAACCAGGTGTGCAGTTCGCGGGTCAGGTGGCTAATTCGTTTCTTGTCATTCTTCAAGACCAATCCCAAGCCAATAGTCGCGCCGGCTATGGCGCCGCACATGCAGCCGGAAGCGGAACCTCCGCCAAAGCCGCTGGCCATTTGGGCAATTTCTTGTGGCAAATCCGGGCGGAAATGATCTCTAATAACCACCAACACCGCTTCCGAGCAGTTGTATGAGCCGGAGCGGTAGTATGCTTCAGCCTCCAGGCGGCACTGATCAGCACGTTTCTTTGTTTCCTGTGAAGGAGGGGGAGATAACCAGGTCATAGAATTCCTTATTTCGTTTTCAAGGTTGTATTGTTTGATTCGCAACGTGCATATGATACATGAATTATTCAGAGTTTAAAACAACGAAGCCGGAAAGCGTGTTCGCTTTCCGGCTTCGTTGACTAGATATGGGCGTGACGATTATTTGATAATGACAAAGTCAGCTCTTCTGTTCTTTGCCCATGCTTCTTCAGTATCTCCCTGTACAACGGGCTTTTCCTTGCCGTAGCTGATGACGGATATTCGATCAGCCTTGACTCCCAGTGTCAGGAGGTACTGCAGGGCCGATTTGGCGCGGCGTTCACCCAAGGCCAGGTTGTATTCTGCTGAGCCGCGGTCATCGCAGTTACCCTCGATCTTGACTTTGGCATCGGGTTTTACCTTCAGCAAGAATTCGGCGTTCTTGGAGAGCACATCACGGGAATCCTGACGCAGGTCGGATTTATCGAAGTCGAAATAGACTGTTTCCAAAGTAGCTTCAACCGGGGCAGGTGCTGGAGCTTCCGCCTTTGGAGCTTCGGCAACGGGTTTTTCAGGTTCCGTTACGGGTGCCGGTGCTTCTGGCTGAGGAGTTTCAACCTTGGGAGGTTCGGCCTTAACCGTTGCCGGCGCCGGCTCTTCTGTCTTGACTGTTTCGTTGCTTGCACATCCACCAGCCATAAGTGCCGCCATGCTCAGTGCTGCCAACAATGAAATCATCCCTCGTTTCATTACACATCTCCTTTGTTAAAATTATGAGACTTTCCAGCTGATTAGACATGGAACATTTCCAAAGTATACATCACGATATTTGTTTTGCAATTGCTAATTTAAGAATTTCTTCAAAATACACCGAAAGGACTCCCTCGAAAGACAACCTGGAAGTTGGTTAACGCGGCTGCCAGGCCGGTTGAGTGTCTCCTCCCCCTCCCTGGCTGACTCGTGTCTGTCCGGAGCCGTCTGCCCGCATGACGTAAATCCCGCCAGCGCCTCTCCGTTTGGAGCTGAATGCTATAAAACGGCCATCCGGAGACCAAGCCGGGTTTTCGTTATTACCGTCAGTCGTCAATTGTGTGTCGCCACTGCCATCCGCATTGATCGTAAAGATTTGGAATCCACCCCCCTGCATGCGGGCATAGGCAATTTTGTCACCTTTGGGGGACCAGCGGGGGGAGACGTTGTAGGCGCCACTGGTTGTCAGGTGTCTTGTTCCACCACCAGAGGAGTTCATCACGAATATCTGAGGCTTGCCGAGCCGGTCGGACACAAAGGCAATTTGGGAACCATTCGGCGACCACGTGGGCGACACTTCGATGGCTGGGGTAACCGTCAGCCGCACCGGATTGGAGCCGTCTTTGCCAATGGTATAGATCTCAGAATTGCCATCCTTGCTGAGAGTTAATGCGATTCTTGCTCCATCGGGTGACCACGCTCCGGTAATATTGAGGCCGTGGCGGCTGGAAACGGGTATTTCCGCCGTACTGGAGAGATTCCGTTTATAAAGATCGGGGTTGCCTCGCTTATAGGAGGTAAAGATGATTTCGCGCCCATTGGGCGAAAAATCGGGATTGAGGTTGATTGAGCCGTTTCTGGTCAATTGTACCCGGTTGTGACCGTCCCAATCCATGATGGCTATTTCCTTGTGGCCGGAACGGCCGGATACGGTGGCTATATGCGTGGTAAAGCAGCCCTTTTCTCCGGTCATGACCAGCATGATCTCGTCGGCAAAAGAGTGGGCGAACCGGCGCAAATCCTTGAGTTTGCCCAGATAACGCTTTGCCGTCATCATTTTGCGGTTGGGAACGTCAAAGAGACGAAATTCTACCGTCAGTTCATCTCCCCTGATGCTGAATTCACTCCGCACCAGCATGTCGCAACCGGCGTTGGCCCACGACATGAAATCGGTTTCGGCCAAAGAAACCCCGCCTGACGAAGGTAGTTGCTCCCTGGTCGTGGCGGAAACAATGCCGGACATATTTATATCGAAGGCAAGCACGTCGCTCATTTCTTTTGCCGCTGTCGTGGCAGGGGCGGCATCCGTGCTGTGGGGAACATCCACAACAAGTTTGAGCTGACGGCTTCCCGGTGCTATAACTTCGATGTAGCCGGATTGCGCCGGTACGACAGTGGGAATCAAGAGCAGAATAAAACAGAAAACAAAGTATTTCATAGGCCTCCGCATTTAAGTCAATGTTTGTTTTTGGTTATTTCTCCAGGTTTGAAGATAAAGCCGCTTTCAAAAACTTTATGGTTGGGAGGGGGCTTTAGGGTTTCAGCAGCTATTTCTATGGCGCGCATCACGGCCAGCTCGAATGTGTGGTCGTTGCTGCGCTCGATATTCTGTCGCGTAATCCGTCCGTTGACGCCAATAGTTAGGCGCACGACCACGACCGGGTCTGAGGTTGAATAACTGCTGGTTTTTTTTAGCGCATCTTCCAGTCGCGACTTGATATAATCCTCATAGCGGCTGCCAGCCTCATGTCCGGTCCCTCCGGGCATGCCGGATCTCCCGCTGCCGCTGGCGGCCATCTTGCGGCGAAGACGTTCGATAGTTGCATTTTCTTGCTGCGCTTCGGCCCTGTTTTCCAGTTTGGCCATCCTTTTTGCAAAGGCATCGGATTCCGCTGCCGGGTTCTCTTTGTTGATGGGCTTTTGCGGCGTTGGCTGAACGGTACGGACCTCTGCCTTTCGCGGGGTGGGGAGAGTCATGCTCTTTTCCGGCGCAGGGGGGGATGGCGCTTCCCTGTCATTCCCTTTTTGCGTGGGGCTGCCGGCCCGGGGGGAGGCTACCGGCAGATTGACCACATCTACGTAGTAGGTCTCTTGTACCGGCATGGATACGGGGAAAATTCGGCCAGACCAGATCAGTAATAAAAAAACCGCCAAGTGAATGACGGTGGAAAGGATCAGACTGGCGCCAAATGGGCCGTTGTTTGAAGACTGCCGGAGTACCATTATTTTTGTGCCGGTTCCGTCACCATGCCGAGACGTTCGATACCGGCCCCCTTGATGTCGGCCATGGTTTTGACAACCTCGCCGTAGGGAACGCCGGCATCGGCCTTGAGAAAGATCTCTTTCTTCTCTCTCGTGGCAAACATGTCGGTCAGCCGGGCGCGCAAATTAGCGGCCGGAACCTCATCCTTGTTGATAAAAATTTTGCCATTGCCGTTTACCGTAACCACAACAGTCTCTTCAGCCTGAGCCATGGCTTTGGTGTTGGCCTTGGGAAGGTTGACCTGCACGCCTTGCTGCATCATGGGTGCGGTTACCATGAAGATCACCAGCAGCACCAGCATGACATCCACCAGCGGAGTAACGTTGATATCCGCCATCGTTCCTCGATTGTCGCTACGTCCACCCATGGCCATTGCTATTTCCCCGCAGTGTTGCGCTGCACGATGTTAAGGAATTCAGTGGAAAAGCTGTCCATTTCATTGGCCAGAACCCTGATTTTGTGCTGGAAATGGTTGTAGGCCATGACCGCCGGAATGGCTGCCACCAATCCGATGGCGGTGGCGATCAGCGCCTCGGCAATACCCGGAGCAACAACGGCAAGGGAAGCGGAACCGGTTTTGCCGATCCCTTCAAAGGCGGTCATGATGCCCCAGACGGTGCCGAAAAGACCGATAAAAGGAGAGGTGGAGCCGGTAGTGGCCAGGAAAGTCAGGTATTTTTCGAGCCTGGTCATTTCGGAATTGGTTGCGCGACGCAAGGCGCGGGAGACGTTTTCAACTCCACCCAAGTCGGTGCTCAGGGCGCTTCCATCGCTTTTTACGCTGCCTTCCACCACTTTTTTGAGTTCGGCGTAGGCTTCATTGAACAGTACCGTCAGCGGTGAATTGGTAAAACGGTCAACTTGCGAGGCAATGGTGTCAAAACGGGCGGATTTCCAGAAGAAGTCCATGAAGCGTTCGGACTCGCTATTGGCGCGATGGACCTGAAAAAACTTGAAGAGAATGATTGCCCAGGAGACTACGGAGAAGAACAGCAGCAGGGCCAGGACAATCTTGACGATAATGCCAGCATTAAGCAACAAGGCCACGGGATGAACCTCCAATTGATGATTTCATGACGGAAACCTAGTCCTAACGGATAGTCAAGTCAAGCCGAAAATCAGTACAGCTCCGGTCTGCGATCATTAAAACACGGTATCTGAGCGCGCCAGTCGGCCATTTCCTGCATGCTCAGATCGGCGACAATTTCGGCTTCAGAGTCGCTGGCTTCGGCAAGCAGTTCCCCCTTGGGACCGATGATCATACTCATTCCAAAAAAGTCCAATTTACCGATCATACCACAAGAGTTGGCCGACACAATAAAGAGCTGATTTTCAATAGCCCTGGCCAGCAGCAGGGTGCGCCAATGCTCGTTTCGCGGCCTGGGCCATTGAGCCGGGATGCAGATCACTTGGGCGCCTTCAAGTGCCAGACGGCGGGGCAGTTCCGGGAAACGCAGATCGTAGCAGATGATGACGCCGATTTTTCCAATGGATGTGTCGCTCAGCAGCCATCCGTTGCCTTGGGAAAAAGTACGGTCTTCACCCAGCAGGGAGAAGAGGTGCATTTTGCGATACATTCCGGCCAGCTTGCCGTTGTCGATCAGGTGTGCTGTGTTGAAAACCTTATCGCCGTCCGGTTCCGGCATGCTCCCGACGATCACCAATCCAAGAGCGCGGGAAAGCTCCAGAAACTCTTCGACGATATCCGCCGTGCGCATGGCTAGCGTAGCCAGATTTTTGTAGGAAAACCCGCTGGACCACATTTCGGGAAGTACGGCCAGTTGCGCTCCCTGGTCGGAGGCGCGCTTGAGAGCCGCCCGGACATAGGCCAGATTGGCGTCCACATCACCAGGTTTAATGTTGAATTGAATTGCGGCAGCTGTAATCATTGAAAAAACCTGTATTGAAGAGCTGAAAGAATAATGTTGTTTAATGCCATTATGGGCTACATAACAAAAATTTACGGAAAATACTACGCAAAAAGAGCCCTGAAATTGTTCGGGGCTCTTTTTGCGTAGGGCACACAGCTGTCTTATAGCTCCTCAAAGTCTTCCTCCGGGCTTTCCGTATTCGAAGGTATCGCTTCTTCCGCATCCAGGTCGGCGTCATCATCTTTCAGTTTTTTGAGAAAAGACTGATTGTCGCACAATGTTCGCCGCACTTCCGCCAGAAGCTGCTGGATGCCTTCGCTTTCAGGTGCGTCAAGAGGGGGTGTCATTTTGCCTTGGCTACCAGGTAAAGTTCGGCGTCCTTGGCGGCCATGCAACCGGAAGCTGCCGATGTTACCGCCTGACGGTACATATAATCCTGAACATCACCAGCGGCAAAAACTCCCTCGACACTGGTAGCGGTTGCGTTGCCTGCAATACTCATACATTTTGTGCGAATATACCCGTTGTCCATGTCCAGTTGACCCTCGAATATTTGCGTGTTGGGCGAGTGGCCAACGGCGATGAAAACTCCATGCAACTGAATTTCCTTGGTAGAGCCATTGCGGTGGCGAACACGCATGCCGGTGACGCCGCTTTCGTCGCCAAGTACTTCATCCAGCACGGAATCCCATTCAATGGTGATATTGCCGGTTTTGCTTTTTTCGATTATAAGGTTGGCCAGATATTTCTCGGCCCGGAATTCATCGCGGCGATGCACAATGGTCACATGGCGCGCAATATTGGACAGATAAAGAGCTTCTTCGACTGCGGTGCTGCCTCCGCCAATGACAGCCACGTCTTTGCCGCGGTAGAAAAAGCCGTCACACGTGGCACATCCGGATACGCCTTTTCCCAGAAAAGCCTGTTCCGAAGGAAGTCCCAGGTATTTGGCAGATGCTCCGGTGGCTATGATCAGAACGTCACAGGTATAGGCCGCCGAGTCGCCTTCCAGATAAAAGGGGCGCTGGTTCAGATCGGCGCGTTTGATGTGGTCGTAGATAATGTTCGTGTTGAAGCGTTCGGCATGCTGGCGCATCCGCTCCATCAGTTCCGGGCCCTGCACTCCCTCGTAATCTCCCGGCCAATTATCGACTTCGGTAGTTGTGGTGAGCTGCCCTCCCGGCTGCAAACCGGTAATGAGAGTCGGGTTGAGATTAGCCCGGGCTGCGTAAATAGCGGCAGTATAGCCTGCTGGGCCGGCGCCCAGAATGAGCAGTTGATGGTGAGTTGAATCCAATGGCTTCCTCCTGCTAAAGTGATTGCGAAACAGTAGCAGCAAATCGTCTGATTGCCAAGTCTGTTTGACCGGCAAATGTCACTCTGCTACCGTTGCTCCAGATCGGATTCGGGGTTCAGCAGTTTTTTTGTTGAATCTATGCTGCATATGTCGAGAGTTGGAAGTGTGTGGGAAATGGCTTGCAAAAAGATCGTAGCATTTGTTGCGGCGAGATTGATGCAATCTTTCAAACAAGTGATATATGCTTTCACGCACCGGACACGGAATTCCGACTTAGGGCCTGTCAGGAAATAAGTGTGACAAATCTAAGATGCAAGATGTAACAGTTATTTCCTGACAGGCCTTTAGAATGCCTCACCGGCAAATCCGTTATACTGATCAGCCGAAGAATCCATTTTTTTGCCATTTGCGTCCGTACCCTTAAACGTAAAAGTCAAATGTTTGGCGTCAATAGTCCCGTCATTGCTGTTGTTTTGGGAGATGGGGAAATAAACTGTCGCTTCATGAGTTGTAGGATTATAGGTTACGTTCGTTGCCACAACCGTAGCCCCCCGATCGGTGAGGCGATAGAGGCCGTTGTCATATAACCCGGCAGTGCCGCCTTTTGAGCGTCCCACTGTCCAGTTGGCAATATTGGTTACCGATTTTGCGTCCATTTCGGAGTCAAACTGGAATGTCATGGAAAACGTCTTGCTCGCCGACGGGGTGACAAAGGTGGGATCAAGGGCAACAAGTGAAGCTGGGCCCAAGGATGTTTTGAACGTGCTCTTATCACTGTTTATACCGATTATTTTTGGTTGATTGATAATGGTCTGCAGGTCGCTTGCCAAGTTTGTTGCCTGGGTCGTATTCAACGCGTTCAGTTTTGTTATCATATTCTTCGTTTCATCGGTTTTTCCCAGAGCAGCATAGGCGTTCCCCAGCTCGAACATTGCCGGAGCTGAATCTCTTTTCAGAGATAATGACTTTTTCAACTGAGTGATGGCGTCGCTGTATTTGCCTTCTTTGCTCAGGGCGGTTCCCAAGCCGTAATAGGCATTGCCGTCCTTGGGCACAAGCCTGATAGTCTTCCGAAACGATGCCTCGGCCTCTTTCGGATTATTTAATTGGTTGAGTTGCAAAAGCCCAAGGGTATAAATTGGCAGGGAATTAGTGGGGTCTGCCTGGCTCCCTTTCTTTAATATTTTTTCCGCTTCCGTGTATTTTTTGTCATCGACATATATGCTGGCCAAGTTGACATATGTATCGCCGGCGGTTTTATCAAGACTCAAAGATACTTTGTAAGCATTGATGGCCTCTGTTTTCTTTCCCAGTTTAATGTCAGCTTTGGCAAGGTAATTGTATGCATCAACATAGTCGGGTTTGAACGCGGTTGCTTGTTTGAAAGAGGCGGCAGCCGCTTTATAATTCTTATTCTGGTACTGGGTCAGACCAGCGGATAAGGCATTTGTAGCTGCGCTTTCCCGGTAGGTGTCTCGCATTGCCAAGGCAGAAAACATTTTATCCGCACTGGTAGATAAATAATCAGACTCCATTGATTTGCTCCATGAATGAGTTAAAAGACAATACTGCCATATTCATGCTAGTCTTTTTATCGGATAAATCAGATAATACTTAAAGCTTCTGTAACAGATTTTCCTGAGACAGGCAAAATAATATTCACTAAGAGCGGGCATGGACAACTTCAGCCAAATACCCACCCCACATTTTACCAAGGCTCTTCAACTACACCAGACCGGAAGGTTGCTTGAGGCTCTGGCATGCTACCAACGGGCTCTTCAAGATGGCGTGACATCTGACATTCTTCTTAATGTTGGAGCACTGCTTCATGAGCTGGGACGTCACTTGGAGGCTCTTGAAATCTATCAACAGGCACTAAAACTTGCCCCATTATCCCCCAGCATTCATCACAATAGGGGAAATACACTCCTGGCTCTGGATCAGTGCGAGGAGGCCGTCATCAGTTACCGGCAAGCGGCAATCTTGTTGCCTGATAGTCCTGAACCACTTGTCCCCATGGGAATGGCGCTTGAGCGGTTGCTGCGTCACGATGAGGCAATGGAATGTTATCATGTGGCTTTGACCCGCGATCCCGGCTGCGCCGAGGCGCACTGGAACAAAGCTCTCCTTCATCTTAAACTTGGTCAATTCGAAGAAGGATGGAATGAATTCAAGTGGCGCTGGCAGAAAAAGGGATACACAACACAGGCAAGGGATTTTGGTGTACCTGTCTGGAGCGGTGAACCGCTTGATGGAAAATCCATACTTGTCCACACCGAACAGGCTTTTGGCGACACGATCCAGTTTGCGCGTTATCTCCCATTCGTGGCCGCACGCAGCGGTTATGTCATACTTGAAGCCCCGCTTCCCCTGTGTGAACTTCTACATACGATGCCCGCAGTTTTGGAGATGGTTCCAACCGGCTCTCCAACACCTCGCTGTGACCGGCATATTCCTCTGATGAGTCTTCCCGGAATATTCGGTACTACTGTTGAAACCATACCCAACAAAACGCCATATATCCTCCCCCCTAGGGAACGACTGGATACGTGGAAGCGATTGCTTGCGCCATATGCTACGTTTAAAGCCGGTATTGTCTGGGCTGGTCGCAAAGAGCCGGACCCCCGGCGATCATGCAGCCTTACGGATCTTGCTCCTTTGGCAACTATTCGGGGGATCACTTTTTTTTCCCTCCAGATGGGCGATGCGGCCAATGAGCTCTCAACGCCTCCACCAGGAATGAAGATTGTCGATTTAACCGCCAATATCCGCGACTTTGCGGATACCGCGGCGTTCATCGACTATCTTGACTTGGTGATAACAATCGATACATCGGTAGCTCATCTGTCAGGCGCCATGGGGAAGCCGACCTTTGTTCTTTTGCCTTACATCGCGGATTGGCGCTGGATGCTGAAACGACCGGATTCACCCTGGTATCCCACACTGCGCCTGTATCGGCAGACTACACGTGAAAGCTGGCTGGAACCGGTGAAAGACATGGCCTTGGCGGTAAGCAGAATGCTTGCTGGTTTTACCCATGGTACGTATCAAAGTAGCGTGGGCATCCCCCCTTCTGTTGCGAAAAGGTATGAGGACGCAGTCAGTTTGATGGATACACAGCGTTTTGACGAGGCAGAAGAACTACTTGTGCAAATAATTCAGGAAGCACCGGGGTGGAGTACCCCAATTGTATTGCTCGGATTGAACAACTATCACAAGGGTAATGCCGAGCGTGCGGAACAGTATTTTCGGCAGGCGATAGCTCTTGACAGTGAATGTACGGAGGCATACCGCAGCTTGGGCCTGTTGCTGAACGAACAGGAGCGTTTTGAGGAAGCAGTTTCACAGTTTTTGCCGGCGGTTTCTCTGGCCCCGAACGACTGTGGTCTTCTTCGGTCTCTTGCAGATGCGCTTAATGGTGCAGGGAATATCAAGGATGCCTGTCAGTGGTATCGCAAGACACTTTCCATGCAACCTGATGATGTTGAAACGTTGATAAACCTTGGTGCGGTCAATGAATTATTAAACCGGTTCGAAGACGCGGAACAATCGCTTTTGAGGGCCATTGAACTGGCTCCGCAAGATTATCGGCCTTATCTGAATCTGGGAGGAGTCTTGCTCTCCCAAAACCGTCTGGAGAATGCTGAGCGCTGCTTTCAAAAGGCGCTGGAATACCGGCCGGACGATGCGACCATTCGTTGGAATCTTGCACAGATAGCATTGATACGTGGAAATTATAGGGATGGGTTTCGGGAGTTTGAAACGCGTTTTGATAAAAAAAATCCGGTCAGGGTTAATCTGTGTGGTCTGCCGTTGTGGGATGCTTCTTCGCTGTCAGGGAAAACAATACTCGTGATAACTGAACAGGCTTTTGGCGATACCGTGCAATTTTGCCGGTTTTTGCCGTTGCTGGCGAAACAAGGGGGGCGAGTTCTGCTGCTTAACAATCTCAAGCCACTTGATAAGCTCTTGGCCACTGTGCCATCTCTGGAGCAGGTCATCAAGCCGGGCGAGCCGCTTCCCAAGTGCGACTGGGCCGTGCCGATGCTCTCGATTCCTTACTTGTTGAATACAACCCTGGATAATATCCCAACATCAACACCCTATCTGTTTCCTGACATTGAACGATGTTTGTGGTGGGAAAATTACCTGAGAGGCGATCACGGCTTCAAGGTCGGCATTGCCTGGAAAGGAAGACGTAAGCCGGATCCCCGGCGTTCAGCTGAATTGGATGATTTTGCTGTCTTTAACGACATTTCAGGCATTTCCTGGTATTCGCTCCAGATTCCCGAAGGAGAGGAAGTGCTTTCCGGTTTTCCGGCAGGTATTACGCTGAACGACCCAACATCACTTCTCCCCGATTTTTCCGAGACAGCCGCATTGATGAGCCATCTTGATCTGGTCATATCCATTGACAGCGCCGTGGCCCACCTTGCAGGAGCGCTTGGCAGGCCGACTTGGCTGTTGCTGCCGTATTCCCCGGATTGGCGCTGGATGCTGGGGCGAGATGATTCTCCCTGGTATCCGACTATGCGGATTTTTCGGCAGCCTGGCCCTGGTGCGTGGGAAGCTGTGTTCGCCGAAGTTGCTTCTGCCCTGAAGAAGCTTCGCCCGCCTCAATGACTTTTCTGTTCGCACCACCTCCGCCACATCTCGCGGTATGCCGTCTCCATCTTGCGGGCAAATCCTTGCAAATCCATCAATGATGACTCCAACATCATCCGGCGCAGATTTTGCCGGTATCTTACCAAACGTTCAAGGTCGTTAGCCAGGCCTGCGGCAATGGCAACGAACTCGTCATCGTTTTCGGCAACCAATTCGGGAACCCCAACGCTGGTCAGCAAGCTGGCGCTAACCCTTGATGCGTGGGTAGCTCCGGCGCGCGTTACCACCGGAACACCCATCCACAGTGATTCGCAGGTAGTGGTCGTACCGCTGTAGGGAAAAGAATCCAGGGCAATATCTCCTTCGGCAAGAGCTTCGAGGTGGGCATGAACCGTGTCAGTCCTGTCCTTGAATATCAAACGATCAGCCGTGATACCCGTCTCCGCAAAACGGTCAAGCATTTCCATGCGAAATTCAAAATCGTGTATCAAAGCGCGATCCTTGAGCGCCAGCCGGGAACCGGGGATTTCATGCAGAATCCTGGCCCATAGTGCAAGAAGAGGCTGATTCAGTTTGGCAAAATTATTGTAAGCGACAAAAGTCACATTACCCTGTTCCAGCATCGGAAGTGGTGTAAGATCCGGAGGATCAAGCGGCGGGTGATAGCAGATAAAGCTGCCCGGCAAGCGATATAGCTGTTCTGAATGATGGTTTTCCGTCATGCCGGGAGGGTCGGCCACCGCATCGGTGATCCGGTAATCCATTGTTGAAAGGCCGGTTGTGTTGGCATATCCAAGCCAAGTCACTTGTACAGGTGCGGGTTTTTTTGCGAATAGCGGCAGACGGTTGCTGCGTGTGTGTCCTCCCAGATCAACCAGAATGTCTATGCGGTCATCGCGGATCATCCTGCAAGCTTCGAGGTTATTTATTCCGTTGATTTCCCGCCACGTGCAGGGACGCTGTCGAAATTGTTCGGTAACGTAGTCTTCTTTGTCAACATTTGAGTAGATATAGACATCCACCATCCGCTGGTCGTGTAAGGTGAGCAACGGCTCGATAAAGAACGCCACCGGGTGACTGTAAAAATCTCTGGATACATAACCGACACGCAACCTGCGTTCAGCTTGCGGATCATTATCGAACTCCTTCCATGGCTCACCGGCGGCACGGCAACATTGCTCCGCCCAGCGAACATGTTCGCGATACACGAACTCCGGCGGATAGTTTGCTGTGCAGAGAAAATTCATCAAATAATTGGAAAAATAGGCATCATCATCGGGCATCAGTTTCAAGGCTTGCTTGTACCATTTAACCGACTCATCGGCCCGGCCGATGCCTTTCAGAATGCCGGCCAAGTAGTTACAATAGTGGTGGGATCCTGGATCATGTTGTATTGCTGCAAGAAGCGATTTTTCAGCGGCGGTCATGCGATAAACATCTTTGTGGTACAACGCCAGGAAGTAGTGCGCCTCGGCCGCGTCGGACCGTAGTCTTGTCGCCCTTGCCAAAGCCTGTCCGGCTGACTCTTTCCAGCCCAGATCCAGGCAGGCCTGGCCAAGGTGGAACCATGCAGCATAATCGAGGGGGTCTTTGCTGACAACATGGCGGAAAAAAGTTACAATTGTTTCAAGTCGTCGTGCCTTGACATGGAACGAATATAAATCCGGATACAATGTTTCGTGTGGGCCTTCGGTACACAGACATAGTATAGCTGCCGCAGCAGCCTCGTACTCTCCACGGGACGCCGCCACGTGGGCCAACATATAACGCACCTCGTTATTGTCCGGTTCAAGCGCCACCGCTTGCCGACAGAAACTTTCAGTTGCATCATAGCGCCCTGCTTCCAGATGATAACGGGCCATATCCAGCAGCTTGTGAAGGCGCTCCATGGTGTGACGAGCCGTGTTCTGCATGAATTGTGATCTCCTTGTACACGAAGTAAAAAATTACGACAAATAAATACTAAAGGCCTGTTCAATCCAGCCGATAACCTAAATAACAATACAGTGGCAAGAATGCCACAAAAAATCCAGAAAGGAGCAACACCATGGCAACTGATATTTCCTTGACCGCAGGCATGAGGAACAACCTTCTCGCTCTGCAGAACACCAGCAAACTGATCACCCAGACACAGAATCGACTCTCAACAGGCAAGAAGGTCAACTCGGCCCTCGACAATCCGACCAACTTCTTTGCGGCTCAGGCACACAGCAACCGTGCAACAGACCTTACCAACCGCAAGGACTCCATGGCAGAAGCCGTACAGGGTGTCAAGGCTGCCGACGCCGGCATTACCTCAATCACTGCCTTGATCCAGTCCGCACAAGGTATCGCCTCCGCCGCACTGGGATCAGCCAGCACGACCGACCGCGCCAACTACGCCGTAACCTACAACGAACTGATGGGCCAGATCGGCAAGCTCGCCAGCGATTCCGGTTATCGTGGCACCAACTTCCTGACCAATGACAGCCTGACGGTTGAATTCGCTCCGATCACCGGCGCCGCTACTCTCAATGTTCAGGGTTTCACCGCCACTGCCACCGGTCTTTCTCTGCAGACGGTTTCCGTGGGAAGTGCTTTCGGTACAGCATCAGCCGCAGGCGCAAGCACTGCCAACACCAATCTTGGAACATCGGTTGGTTGGGACGACAATTCTGGCGGCGTAACAACTGCTGCCGGCAACAGTGCCATCCAGAGTTCCGCAAAACAGCTTGAAAATGCTCTCTCCACCCTGCGCAGCCAGTCATCCAAACTGTCCGCCAATCTGAGCATCGTCACAACCCGTCAGGATTTTACTGACAGCATGATTAACACCCTGCAGACCGGGGCCGACAACCTGACACTGGCCGATTCCAATCAGGAAGGCGCCAACATGTTGATCCTGCAGACTCGTCAAAGCTTGGGCACCACCTCGCTGAGCTTGGCATCGCAGGCAGCCCAGTCAGTTCTTAAACTGTTCTAGGCGTAATCTCGACATTCAAACGATAGATGGGGGAAATAGTTTTCTTTCCCCCATCTATGCATTGTTCAGGGGGTGAATCATGGCTGCAGAAAATATTCCCGCGGTTCAGCAGGCCACAAGTCTTGCCACGCGTGCTACCCTGTTTGTACCAACGCAGTCTGATAATCAGAAGGGTACATCAAAGGATACTGAAGGCAACGCGATTAGCAGTGATCAGATCACACTCAATATTACCACGTCACGTCAGACTCTTGAAGAAATACAGCGCCTCGATGGTATGGCCGATGATCTCAACACAACCGCCAAGAATATTCGAGAAACCGGAAACAGGCTCAAATTGTCCGCTGATATCGTTGCCAAAATGAAAGGCGAACTTGACAAAATAATCAAGAATTATCCACCCTTTTCAATTGACGATGGTGATCGCAAAAAAATCCTGATGAGTTATATTTCTATCAGGAAAGAGATTGAAAGCCTGACGGTTTCCTCCCTCCCCGCGCCTATCCACGAAAAGGTCAAGAGTATGTGGCAAGAGCTGTTTCCTCAAAATGATGGAAAGGTCGCTACACCTGTATTGAAGGGGAATTCATCCGATAATGCGGTGAAAATTGCCGCGAACAAACTTTCAGTAACCGGTGATGCCATTTCCCATATGCTTTCGGCTGTAAAAACAGCATTGTGAGACTACTATCATGTCACTGAAAATAGTTTTAAAAGCAAATGAAAAGGTGATTATTGGCGGAGCAGTGTTGCGTAACGGCAACCGGAGCACCGAATTTTTTGTCGAGAATACAGTTCCAATTCTCCGCCAGAAGGATATCCTGAGTGAAAAGGACGCAAATTCGCCGGCGCGACGCGTTTACTTTGCCATCCAGTTGATGTATATTGATTCTGCAAGGCGTGAAGCGCATATCGAATCATTTTCTCTGCTGACCCATGACATTGTCGAGGCTGCGCCAAGCACACACAATCTTGTGGTGAAGCTGTGTGAACAGGTTGCCGCCGGCCAGTTTTATCAGGCGCTCAAGACAGCACGAGAGTTAATAGATTATGAAGAGGAGTTGACCAGCAATGTCTGATCCCCGCGCTACCTATGAGCAACAGAGCAAGGAATTCATGTCTCCACGGGAACTGGAGGCATCAGTACTGACCAAGGCGGGATTAAAACTTAAACAATGTCAGGAGAAGTGGAACACTCCGGAACGTGATGCTTTGCTTGACGAGGCAATACGCTACAATCAGAAGGTGTGGAGTTTTTTTCAATCCGAGTTGTCCATGCCTGAAAATCCGTTACCCAAAAAACTCCGCGAAGACATTCTGAATCTGAGCATTTTCCTGGATAAACGCCTCTTCGAAGTACTTGCATTTCCTACCGACCCGGAAAAACTCAATATTATTATCGACATCAACTTCAACATCGCTGCCGGTTTACGCACAAAGCCTCCAGAGTAGGCTGCTTTCCGGGTCTTTATCTCGTATTCAATTTTTCTACCAAGGTAGTGTGATTTTACTTTGTCAACAGTTGAATGGTTTCCTCTTTACAACACCCCACATTTTCAGCAATTCCAACCAAGTTGGCGGCGAAGTTATTTTGTCCTGCCTGAAGCAGTTTTACTACAACCTCGTGAACAAATTGCGTAAACTCGACCTGTGATTCGCGGAGTCTGGAAAATTCCCATCCGGCTCTTGCGCCGTCTCCCTTTGCCGCCAATAAGACACCATGCATCAGCTGCAAAACAGGATAGTCAGGATTCAATGCAAGATACTGTTTTGCCGTCTCAATTGGAGTATCGACATTACCCTGGCAGAGCTGGCAGATCAGGTAATTAATTAGCGCCTCTCTGTAATTTTCCTTCAATTCCATGGCCCGCCTGGCCGCATCGCTTCCTTCATGGAACATTCCTTTTTGTAGATATACGTGTCCCAGATTGAAATATGCTAGAGAAGAATTCGGGTCGATTATCAGGGCGCGCTGCCACAGAGCCATGGCTTCGTCGTACTTTTTGATTGCTGCTGCCTGGATGGCCAGCTCTACAATTGCCGTCGGCGATTCGCCTGTTTCGGCCATCTTGCGTTTTCCCAGCTCATAATACTGGTTTAACTTACGTTGTTGGCGGTCATCGTCAAGATATCCGTAGTGATGTACTACGATGGGAGCTGGAACAGACAGCACACCCAACCGGGCAAGAGCCGGTTCAACCATTTCGTGAATCGGGTTTTCGAACCGAATATCGGTACGATTGGGAAACAGTCGGGTTTTATCGCTCGGCATCCACCCCCGTCCCATCTCTTCCTGTGGATATTCACCCTGATTGGCGCGCCATTTTTCGAGATCGACCCGGTTGGTATAGTTGCGGCTGGTAATGGTATATGCAACATTTTGTCCCGCGGACGAATTGACCAGGGTGCGGAGGACCTCGTAATCTTGTGCTGAAATAACCTCATCAGCATCCATTACCAGAATCCAGTTGCCGCTTGCCTCCTTGAGCGAAGCATTTCGGGCTGCGGAATAGTTTCCATCCCACGGAATTGAGATGACGCGGGCTCCAAAAACAGACGCAATTTCCCGTGTATGATCCGTGGAACCGGTATCGGCTATAATGATCTCGTCAACAACAGGCAACAGGCTTTTCAGGCAGCGCGGCAGATTCTTTTCCTCATCCTTCACAATCATGCAGAGAGAAATGGATATTCCCTGATGATTCCGTTCAGGGTCAATCCTTAGTGGTCCCAGTTTGTTTCGTACGGATTGTGCTGCATCCAGAAAACCCGGATCCAATTTGAAGGTGACAAGGGCGTGTTCAATCGCTGCCATGGTGTCAAAAAAACGTTCCAAACGGAGTAAAATATCAATGTGGAGATATACCAAGGTGTCGAATTCGGGATAGAAATGACGCCCTTTGGCCAGAGCCCGCTCCGCCCTGACAAGCTGCTCTCTGGTGACAATCGAGTTATGATAGTTCCTCGCAATTGTGCTATCCGACGGATCAAGGTGAAATGAGCGTTCGAGAAGTGTTTCGGCAAGTTGTTCATCACCCGCTGATCGCGCCACATCAGCCAGCCCTGCATATACACGGGCGCTACTGGGATCATGTTCGCAAGCCTGCTCAAACATTCGGGCAGCACCATGAAGGTTGCCGGCGGACAATAAAACGCTCCCTCGCAGAATCAGGGCATCAGCGTTGTCAGCCTTGCTGTCTGGTAATTCTTGTACGCAACGAATGGCCTCATCGATTTGTTCCCCTGCCAAGAAGGCTTGCCCTTGTAACAGGAGTGTCTTGGCAAGACTTCTGTCGGGGCATTCATTGAGCACAGACAAAGCTTCGCCGGGCATTCCCGCTTCCAGGAAGATGCGTGCCAGGGAATGATAAAAAGCCGGTTCCTCCGGCATTTGCTTGATACCCTCATCGAGTAGCAGTTTGACCGCTTCGTCTGAATAACCTCGCTGGTTCAGTAATTCCGACTTTTCGATTGTCCTGAGCCGAATGACCTGTCGCACCAGCTTTTTATCATTTATCGGTCTGCTCCATTTGCGATTGAAGAGTTCCTGATTCCTCATGAGTGCTTCGTGGTAATTAACCTGGTTTCCCTGAAATGTTGCGCTTCCGACATGATGAATGAACACGTCACCGGCAATCAGGTTCCGGTAGCCCTCCAAAGCTGCCCGCAGGCAATAATCATCATCTTCAAAATTGCCGGAACCAAACTGCTCGTCCAACAGCCCAACCTTGTCCATCAACTCACGCCGGAACATCATACAGAAACCAACCACACGCCGTGTCGGGAGGCGAAGATAGCGATTGCTCCGGCGAAAGCTACGAGAGAAACTCTCCAGGTCATCCAATTCCCGGTAGTCCACCCAAGGCCATTTCTGCGGACCACTGATATTATTGGTCATGGGACCAACGATTCCGACGTTATTCGTAGTGAAGCACTCAAGCAGGCCGGAAAGCCATTCCGGTGTGACCACAACATCATTGTTCAACAGCAGTATGTATGTGCCGCATCCCGCCTTCATCCCCTGGTTGCATCCGGCTGAGAAACCACGATTTTCTCCGTTTTCAATTAAGCGATAGTCAGGGGCATTGCCGGCCAGCTCACGCAGCCAGTGTATTGTGCCATCCGTCGAACCATTGTCCACAAAGATGATCTCGTGTGATTCCGGGGTATGGCGTTGGATACTTGCCACACAAGCTTTCGTAACGTCAAGGCGGTTGCGGGTCAGTATGATAATGGATACCAGCGGCATGTCATTTCCTTTGTGCTGAACATGAATATCGTCATTCTTTTCTTCCGGCAAATTTAGTTCGGGTGATGCTATCTCGGTCAAAGCTTGATTGAGTTGCACACCGTCTGCCTGGCAGTACTTGTAGTCATCGCGACTCACAACGTGGCCCCATTTTTGAAAAAAAAAGGTTCGGTTACATTGAAACTTCTCGCGCATGCGAATCAGTTCTGTCTCCATGGCTTGAAAGGTTGATTGCACCTGGCGCGCTAGCAGGATGTCCTCGGGAGATGCTGTTTCATTCTCGATAAGAGCATCCAATTCACGCAAACGCTCCGAAGCCGGCAGTTGACGCTTGAGCTCGTCCATGCGTTCATTGAGAGTTTTGTTCTGATGATGGATGACGACGCTCTCGGCACAATAAAAAATCTGTTTGCCGGTTGATGTTATGGCGTAACAGAGATCATCATCTTCCCATCCATTCTCGTATTTTTCGTCAAAGCCGCCAACCGCGTGAAAATCGCTTGCCCGCACAAGAATACACGCGCCGGTTACCATCATATACGGGCGGCTTTTGCTGACTGCCGGATGATCAGCGGGAAAACGGTAATAGATATGATGGGGATGGGCATTGGGGACTGTCAGGTCGGACCAGACCTTGCCGCAATGCTGGATTGTTCCGTCAGGGAAGATGAGTTTCGGGGCAACCATGCCGATATTGGAATGAGAGTTGATAAGAGAATAGAGAGGAAAAAACCAGCCGGTTTGCACTTCCGTATCGTTGTTCAGGAATAGCAGCAGTTCGCCGTGAGCCGCGGCTGCTCCCCGGTTGCATGCCGCGGCGAAACCGCGCGCTGACTCATGGCGAATGACGCGGATATGATCGTTGTGATCCACGAGACATTCAAGTTCCCGGGGAGTGTCGTCAGTGGATCCATCGTCAACAATGATAATCTCATGGTCAATATGTGGCGGACAGGCGAACAGCGCTTTGAGGCAGGATTGCGTGTAAGCTATCTGGTTATGTACGGGTATGATAATAGAGACGAAGTTTTTGCTAAAGCCCTGCAAGAAATTCCCTCGCATCACTGTTCCATGGCTCCAGTTCCAGCACGCGGCCGATAAATAACCTTGCCTGCTCGCCGAGGTTGTTGGCGGCGGAAATTATGGCCAGCGCCGTCAATACTTCCACATCAGCGGGATGTTCCCGAAACAAACGGGTGTAGATCGCAATCGCTTCATCGGTTTTTCCCAGGCAACTGTAATAGAGCGCAGCCAGATTCTTCTGGAAAGTCGTATTGGCGGGATTGCGGTTGACCGCGGTTTCGTGATGAACGCAGGCCTTTTCACTATTTCCCAGTCGCGTGTAGAGGACCCCCAGATCGTTATGGGCCAGGGCATTATCAGGCTCCAGCGAAACAAGCTGCTCCAGCGTCGAGATTGCCTGCTCATCATTTCCATCCGCCAACTGTTTTTGTGCTGTCCGGTACAGGTCGTCGGCTGACTGAGAAGAAGGCGCGGTCGTGGATGCCGGTTCCTGGCTGAGAGTCTGTCTGATTCTGGCGAGAATATCCTCAAGGCTGTCCGATGACTGAGTAGGTTCGGGAATCGATTCGACAATCGTTTCTTCGAAAACGACAGGGGCGGAAGGCACTACGGATGGTGCTGCATCGCAAACCTGAACATCGGTTATGGGAGAGCTTTCCTGTCGTAGCCTCGCCAAGCGCTGGCTGAAAATCCGGGCTTCCTGCTCACGCCCCACTTGTTCGCTTATGGTAACCAGCAGTTGAAGCAAGTCAGTATCATCAGGGTAAGAATTAAGCAGTTGCGTCAACATCAATATCGCGTCATCGGTCCAGCCGAGCTCCACGAAATAGAACTCCGCCAGATTTTTTATAATGGTGGGATTACCCGGTTGGATGCGGTTCGCTTTTTCGTAGCAGGCCAGGGCAAGCAACTTTTCTCCCACGCGGCTGTAAAGAACCCCCAGATCATTGTACGGCAGCGCAACATCCGGATACATTTTCAAAAAAGTCTTGATCTCCAGGATGGTTGTGGCCGGATCATCCATGTTCATGTGGTACTGAAGGCGTCTATAGGCGTTTTGCGCCTCGTACAACGTCGCGGGGATGATCTGATAACTCATGGTGGTCTCCTTGAAAATACAGGCGGTAACGTCTTCTTATTAAATGTATATCAGTACTTTCAGCGAAGCAAACCATTTTACCGGTTCCGGATTTTTTTCTGTTGCGCGCGAAGGATTTCGTTATCGGGATACAGCCATAACCCCTTATTGAGTATGCCGGCTGCCTTATGAAAGTCGTGTTCCGAATGCATGTACAGGTTCGCCAGCATAGTGATTATCGGAATATCAACCGGATTGTAAAAATGGATTCTCTCCAGGTGGAGTATCGCTTCCCGGTGCCGGTGTTGGCGCATGAACAGCGCGGCAAGCTGTAACCGCGCCGGATGGTTTTCGTCGTCGCTTGCAAGGGCTTTGGCCAGCCAGGTTTCAGTGACTTCCGTCCTGTTTTCAGCAATGGCCTTGGTCCAGAAAGTCGCGGATTGCGTTCTGGATGATCCAATTTTCCGCTCTTGAAGGGTAGTGATGAGTACAGGTGGAATTTCCATTCCGGCTAGTGTGCTATCGGTGGAAAGCAGGGGATAGAGCACTGATTTCAGATATTCGAAGGTGTGGCAGGTCTTGTTGTAGATATTGCTCTGTTGCCAGAGCTTAATCGATGCATTTTGCCGCGCAACGGTGTTGTGTTTGTCGCAGATTGTCTTGTAGGCCGTGAGAAACAGAGGGGCGTTGTCGAGAGTTTTGGTACTTCCGCCCTCGTGCCATGTGAATTCACAGGTCGCCTGCGGGATGTGGTGAAATTTCGCAATTCGGGAGAGCCTGATCCACAGATCCCAATCCTCCAGACGAGACAGCTCTTCATCGAACATACCAACCTCATCCAGCAGTGAACGTTCATGCATAAGGCAGAGGATAGGGATGTAATTTTCCACGTAAATCCGAATCGGGTCGAAATCAAGTGAATAAGGGATGTCGCGTTGTGCCTCGTTTGGCAGACCGGTTGATGTATCCAGTTGAGCGCGGTAGGCATCGGAATATACCACTCTGCAACCGGATTGACGTGCATGGCTGACCAGGGTCTCAAGATGCTCCGGCAGGTAGCGATCATCGTCATCCAGATAGGTGATATAGTTGCCCTTCGCGGACCTGAGGGCAAGATTCCTGGCGGCCGAACGTTCAATCCCGGTGCTGAGATTGAAATAGCGTATATTTCCCCGACAGTTGAAATGGTCGATCAACTTTCCGACATCGACGCCCCTATCGTTGACCACGATGATTTCAATGTGCCGGTATGTCTGGTTCAGAACGCTTTGGATTGCACGGGCCAGCAATTCCGGGCGATTGCGAGTGGGAATGATGACCGAGACCAGAGGGGAAGCTGACTGGAGGCGGTCGTGGACCGGAAAAAGGTAGTTTCCTGCTGGTTCGGGGCGTGTTCCCCAGGTTGGCGGCCAGTGTGTTATGCGCGCCCGGTTTGATTCTTCCCAGGAGAGACGCTGGTTGGCGTGTTCCACGCCACTTGGCGATTGGAGATACAGTCCCAGACATTCCGGAATATGGAGAAAACGTTCTCCGCCAGCCGCAAGGCGCAACCAGAATTCGTAGTCTCCAGCGGAACGGTAGGATGGATCGAAAAGGCCGTAACGTTCATGTAGTGTTCGGCGCCACATTGGTTGTGGGCCTATGTGGCAGATTTGAAAGAGATGCTTCGGGTCAAAATCAGGCCATCTGAAACAAGCAACCGGACAAGTTTCTCCGAAACGGCTGTTTTCGGTTGCCGTAACATCACAATCGGCATAAACAAGAGCGACGTCAGAGTGAGTGTCCAGATATCGGGCCATGATCTCCAGTGCGTCAGCTCGATGACGGTCATCGGCATTCGCGTTGGTCAGATAAGCGCCGCTTGCCAGCTGTACGCCACGGTTCCAGGCCTGGTAAATGGTTTCTCGCTCCGGCGTCCGAATGTAGGTGATCAGGCTAGGGTACCGAGCCTGAAACTCTTGGACAATACTTTCTTCGTTCTCCGGTGAGTTGCTGTCGATAACAATGAGCTCCAACTGCCCTTTACTAAAGAGCGTCTGACTCGTCAGATCCCCCAGGCAACCACGGATGAAACGCTCGGCCTTATATGTGGATATGATAACGGAGATTCGGGGGGATGTAATTGATGTTAGCGTCATGGATTTATGGGTTTTGTTGCCACTAAAAGGAGTTGCGTAACGGGTAGGTGGTTTGCTCAGAGATATAACACTCCCAACCGTTTTCCAGTTCAAAAGTTTTGTGAACAAATCCCAATTGGCGCAACATCTCATGCGCCTCCTTTATCGCAACAAAGGTGTGCTCATGCTTTAATTCCCCAAGGTCTGAAATGCCGAACGAGTACTCGGGCAGAATGTCACGGACAATCGTAATCATGAGGCTTAGAGAATCCACGTAAGATGCCACGCAGAGTTTCAACACCTCTTCTCGCATCGGATAGTTGATATGTTTGGCCGGGACGATGATTTCGGGAGCCACAACCGACAAGGCATGAAAATGATAAAAAACAATGGGCAGGCCATCGACACATGGTCGCCCGGTCGCGTCAACGCTGTAATGATACTGTTCGTGATTCCAGGGCGCGACGCCGGCGCCGATATGTTCCAGTACATGAACTCCCTCAAACCGCTCCGTCCAGTCATTCAGATAGAGTTGATCGCCAAACTTGCCATCTTCAATACGCGCATAGCACCATTCATTGCAGCGCTTGCGCCACCAGTCGAGCACGACACGCGCCCGGCCGTCATTTCGGAAACAGAGTAGTCCTACGTTATAAATGCCGTGCATATCCATCCATTGCAGAGACGGGGTAAAGCGATGTTCGTGAATAAGGATCGAATGCCCTGCAAGTTCGGAGAAAATTGGTTCCGGGGATGAATAAAAAAAGAGGTCGGCATCCAGATAAGTGAGGACATCTCCTTGGGGAACCTTATCCAATAGATGCACTATGATAGTGGGGGTCATTGTCCAGTAGTATTCAACCAGCGACCGATTGCCTCGCGCAATGGCAAGCTGCTCATCCCCCTGTTCGATTTGGTGCAGCGGAACAGTGATCACTTTGGCGATGTTGAGCCGATCGAGAATCACCCTCGTGATTTCATCAAGACAGACCACATAGAGCGTAAATGGTGCCGTCTCATGTCGGATCAATGAGGAAATAAGTGCAAGCCCTTTGATCAGATAGTTGCGGTCGAAATAAGTACAGTAGGTTCGTTGCATGAAATTTCCTTGTTCTGAGTTGATGCTGCGTTTCAGTTGGATGCAATCCATTTTCGCAATGCATTACATACGTGCTCAACTGTTTCGTCGGTCAACTCAGGATACATGGGTAGACTGAGTATTCTGTCACATAATTGCTCGGTAAGCGGCAGATTGTTTCCCCCTCTTATCCTTCCAATATAGGCCGCCTGCTTGTGTACCGGCAGAGGATAATGCCGTGCGGTACAAACTCCTTCTGCGGCTAGAAATGCAGCCAGTTCGTCTCGCCGGGAACATTCTATTACATATAGATGCATAACATGAAAGGTTCCGGCTATGTTTGCAGGAGCGTTAATTGAAGAATCACGAAATGTTTTTGTGTAGCGCTCGGCAATTTCCCTGCGACGGGTATTGTCCTGGCGCAGAAAAGGGAGCTTTGCCCTAAGGATGGCCGCCTGCATTTCATCAAGACGCGAGTTGACTCCGGGGATGGCGGATACGTAGCGCTCACGCCACCCATATTCTCGGAGGGCGCGACAAGTTTCGGCGATATTGGGGTGTGATGTCACAACCGCACCGCCATCACCAAGGGCGCCAAGATTCTTTGTCGGATAGAAGCTGAACGCGGCGGCCTCTCCAAATGTTCCGACCTGTCTACCGCCAATATTCGCGCCATGCGCCTGGGCGCAGTCTTCCAGCACCATCAGATTATGGGTCGAGGCAGCTTCCAGGATCCTGGGCATATCGGCCGGTTGCCCGTAAATGTGAACCACAACAACGGCTTTGGTCGCATTGGTTACCAGGGAAGAAATGGCGAGCGGGTCAAGGCAACGAGTCACTGGGTCGATATCGGCGAAGACCGGAACTGCGCCGATCTGCTCAATAGCAGCAACCGTAGCGACGGCGGTATGCGAAACGGTTATGACCTCGTCACCCGGAGCAACTCCCATGGAGCGTAACGCCAACGCAACTGCATCCGTTCCACTTCCGACACCGATACAATGTGCTGCGCCAATAAATGTGGAGAATTCTTCCTCAAAAAGCCGAACCTCATTCCCAAGAATATACCAGCCGCTCTTGAGTACTCGCTCCATTGCTTTCCTGATCTCTTCTTCCCTTGCCTTGAACTGGGCGAAGGGGTTTGCCACCGGAATCATCTCAAGCGTCATTATCCGTCTCCCAGTAGTGGGAGCGATGCTCCCGATAATAGGCTGTAGTTCGGCGTAACCCCTCCGCAAGGGGAACAGCCGGTTTCCATCCGAGTTTTGCCCGTATCTTCCGGTAATCGGCATAGTAGTTGCCGATGTCGATGGCCTTTCTATCCTGGGGGAACGGGACGATCGTAAATAGGCCGCTTCCCGCGACATCCACCAGCAACTGCGCGGTATCTTTAAGGTTGATCGGATCATCAGCGCCCAGGTTAAATATCTCGCCGTTGGCATCCTCTGATTCGGCGCATGTCAGCAGGGCATCCACTACGTCATCCACATAATTGAAGTCGCGAATCTGTTTGCCGTCACCATACACCAGCAAGGGCTCTCCTTCGATGATATGTCTGATCCAGATTCCGAGGAATGTCTGTCGCGCGTCCTTAACTCGCATTCGGGGTCCGTAAGTGTTTGTGAGACGCAGTACAGATGCGCGAATATCATACACGTTATTGTACAGTATGTGATACCACTCGCCGGCCATCTTGTTAATGCCGTTAACATCTACCGGCGCCAAGGGATGTTTTTCGTCCACTGGCAGGTATTGCGGGGCGCCGTAGATCTGACGTGTGCTGGCAAAAACCAGCTTAACCCCCGGGTTGTATTTGCGGCAGGCTTCCAGTATGGAGAGCTGTGCCTTGGCATTGATCTCCAGATCGGGATAGGGGTTGTTCATGGAGTCGACATGGCTGGTCTGCCCGGCCAGATTGAACAAATAATCCTGTCCCTGAATCAGGTACTTCATGGCATGTTCGTCCCTGACATCGGAGATATTAACTCGGATTTTGTCCTTGATTGGCTCGATATTCCAGAGGTTACCGCCATATTCCGGGATCAGACTGTCAACAAGTGTCACGTTTGCGTTCATTCCAACAAGACGAATGGCCAAGTTAGAGCCTATGAAACCAAGGCCTCCAGTAATCATGATATTTGAATTGGCAAAATTCATTCAGTAACCTCGTTGCAGTATCAAATTTGCAGCCTCATTTTTTGATCGCCGTGCAGGGAGCGGATATTTGAGCGCAGGACCGGCAACAAATCTGCCTTTTGCAAGAGTTGTATAAACCGAACGAATCTCCGTCGGCTCATTGTTCTGGGTGTTGTGTATCCCCTTGTCGGCAGTAATGGTCATACGCCAGTCGCACTCCAATACGTTAAAGCCGGCTTGCTCCGAGAGATAGCGAAGGCAATCGGGGCTATATCGCCAATAATCGTTCGGGGATGGGTGGTAGGGAAACGAGAATACCGTTTCAATAATCAACAGGCTGTTGGGCTTCATGATCTGGTACAAAGCGGCGAAGACCCGAAACGGGTTCTGAACATGCTCAATCACGTTCAGACAAACAGCTGTACCAAAAGCATTCTGATAGTCATAAGGAAGATCTTCAATGTAGGGATCGCCTTTGTCTGGGTTCAATACCAGATATTCCGGGTCGATATGATCAAACGGGCGCTGTGCCAGAGAAACGAAACGGGCATTCTGGTCGCCGGTGGCAATTGTCAGATCATGGTCCGCAATGCAGGGGCTCTCCATTCCCCCCAGATCGGCAAACGGCGTTCTCAGTCCATATTTTTCAATCTGTTCGGTAACAAGCTTGATATCATCCCAAAACATTTGCGTCTCTCCTTACGGGCGTTCAAATAAATAGGTGACGTGATATTCATCATTAGCCGGATTGGAATAATACTGGATGGCATTGGTCAGTTTCAGGCCGAGCAGTAGAAACTCACGTACTATTTCCGCTTCGTTGAACAGAAGCTCGACAGTCTCAACTCCATAAGCATGTTTTTTCATATAGCGGGTTGGATTATTCCGGCAAACCGGCGTGCGCGATACCACAACATATTTTTCCGCCACTCTGACCGTCTCAAATACATGCTGACGCCAGTTTGGCACATGAAGTAATACGCATGACGAGATTATAATATGAAATTGACGATCGGCAAAGAAAAGGTTCGCACCATCCGCAGCGAAGAATGCTGCGGATGGATAGTACTTTTTTGCCAGTTCTATCATAGCTTCCGAATAATCCACCCCGGTATAGGTGAGACGTTTATTCAGTAAGTACTCCAAAATTTCATAATAATATCCACTGGCACAACCAATCTCCAATAATGCATCTCCGTTGCGGATAACAGGAGCAAGAATGTTTGCCAAAACCTGGAACGGTACCGCTACCTCACCATGATACATCTGCTCCAGTTGTTTTTGCACGAGAGCCCGCTGTTGTGGAGGAATCGTTGGATTCTTCCAGGCCGCTTCCATTGTCTGTGTAACTTCAGTCAGCGTTATCTCTTGGTACCCATCAGAAATCCGGTCCGGAATTTGTAATTTTCCATGTTCTCTTTTATAGCGCAGATGCCGTTCCAATATTTCAGCAGTTTGTTCCATACGCAATCTGTAGGTGTGTTCCCGAAGCGTTCTCGCCTGGCCTGCCTTGGCAATAACAGCTGCCTCGTCAGGGTGGGCAAGGTAGTATCGGATCAGCGCAACGCACTCTTCTGGTGACCGATACGCAACAACTTCTTTTCCTATTTCAAACAGACTATTAAGATTGTCCTTGTAATCAGTAATAAGGAGGGCACCGCAGCCTGTGGCCTCAAACAGTCTCATGTTATTGGCATTGTTTTCTGCTACGTCGATGTGGCGATTGACCGTAATTCGCGATGAGGAAAGAATCCGGAACATGTCCTCGCCCCATACCTCTCCATGGTGGCGACCTTTTATTGCTGAATCAGCCGGGAGAGTTCCAACACCATAACCCCAAAAATGGATTGGAACCTCCCTGGCAAGATACTCCAAAAGCCCATATCCCTTGTTGTGGTGCGGAGACAAGCCGCCAACGAATGAGCATTCGACCGGTCGCATTTCATTTTCATATTTAGGAGTCTGCTCCAGCACACGCAACTCAAAGGCCAGGGGTTGGTAATATGAAGTTATTCCGGCTTGGCGAAAACGATCCACAAAATGAGGAAACGACGAAACGATGATATCAATGCCGGGGAGATGAGCTCTTGGAGGGACCGGAGATGCGATCTGACCGACGATCAGATGCGTATATGGTCGTATCAGATCAAGAAAATCCTCCGTACAGATATTCAGATCCTGGATATAAACCACATCGGGTTGGTCTCGACGTAATTGTTCAACAACAACATTGAGACCTTCGCCATGAAAATTGTTTTCACGAGCCCAAGCTTGCTGTAACGGAACGCAGTTGACAATCAGATCCTTGGCATCCCAGCCTGTTTTTGCAAGACTTCCGGAATAGAAATCGCTGTCTCCAAAACATTCGCAATGAAGAGATTGTTTCTGAACGAGATATGGTTTGGAGGATAGTTCAGGGTGTTTTTGATAGTGGCTTTCGAGAAATGCGGAGTAATAAGTATTCAAGAACAAACAATGATTACTTTTTGTTGAAAAATTGTCTTTGACCGAGTTGCTACTTTCGTCAATTGCCTGCTTGTGATTCTGCTGGAAATTTCCACTAAGGCATGCAGTCTCTTCTGATAACCTATGAGACATAATCTCATCAAGCATTCTCGATTTTTGCAGCAATAATTGTTGATAACGTTCAGATGAATCGCTTTTTATATTTTTTACGGTTTCCAGAAACCAGACCATACAGTTTTCAGTACAAAATGATGGCGCATTTCCTGTAACTATATCAGTTCTGCATTTCAGGTAAGCCGGACTGTTCCAGATTTCCATGACAGTCTGGTTAAATATATTTCCAAAACTTGTAACGCCGTTGTGGTCATTGCAACAAATGACGGCGGAACCATCAACAAGTACGGTAAATACTTCTCTCGGATCAGGACAACTGGTCATGGCCGTACGTAGTTGGCTGATATCGTGAAAGTGCGAACGTTGATAGGTTGGGTTTTCTGAGTACTGATAACGAGAATCTTCCTTACGAATGTAAGGAGCCTTAAATGTTGGAGACAATCCCATCTCGGCACACTTTTCAGTAAAATGGGCCATTTCGTGCTGGTTATGGTTGAATACGACAAATTGTGGAAAGATATTTACTTTGTTACCATGTTGCCGGTTGATTTTGCTCAGCATTGCAAGAGCATGGAATGCCTTGTCAACATCGCCTCCAACGCGATATTGCTCGTACACCTCTTGACTCACTCCATCTATTGATACAATGATGTCCCTGACGCCAGACATTATCAGTTCTTCAGCTTTCTCTTTTGTCAATGATTTGCAGTTCGTGCTGATGTTGCATGGAGCAAATTGTGCCGTATAGCTGATTATTTTGAATATATCCGGGTTGAGCAATGGTTCTCCCCAGATAAACAGGAAGACGTAATTGGCATAGGGCCGGATCTTATCGGCAATTATCTTGAATTGCTCGAAGTTCATCATTCCCTTTGAGCGCTTGATAAAGCCCCCGCCGATAGCGCATTCCGGACACATCAGGTCGCATCCCAATGTGGTTTCGATGAAAAATGTTTTTGGTGGTGATTTAAGTTGGTTATCCGTTTCTGATTTTGGCCTCTTGACAAGATCGATGATCATGGACATCGGACGATACGGAGATCTGGTCCTCTCATCAAAATCAGGCGTTCTGTCTACATGCCCTTTCGAATAATCAACCGGCTTGGTGACAAAGGAACCATCCATGTTGTAATAGTGGAGGTAGTCAACAGAGCCATGTCGAGCAAACGACGTTTTTTCAATCAGATCCCTGATATTGTCAATTCTAGGGAACCAGACATGGCCGGGATTCTCCTTTGTGCCTCCCCCGCCGGGATCAAAGACTAATTCTCCAGAAGCATTCTTCTGGGAGCGCTCCTGCAGCACGTCACATCCATAGTCGGGTACGGAAAGCCGAAACAATCCGCTTGGTTTGAGCACCCGGAAAATTTCATCAAGCACGGAAGGCAGCTTTTCGTATTGGATATGCTCCAGTACGTCCTCGGCCTGAAAGGTGTCCACGGAATTGTCCGGTATCGGGAAAGGCTCTGTAAGGTCGTGCAAAATATGTCGGTGATCTTCCTTGGTAATGGAAAGCCCGATGCAGTCCTCGTACTGTTTCAAATCCGGTATGTCACCGGCATAAAGCTTAATCTGTTCGCGAAGCTTTAATGAATCCCATGTGGCTAATTCTAAGCCGGTTGAGAGTGCCTTTTTTGATGGAGTTGAATTATTAAGCCCAACGATGTTGGTTAGTTCAAGCTGTGCATTATTTTCTAAGCCCTCTGCTAATCTTTCAGCCAAGTTTTTAGCAATGTCGTGCTGCTTGACCATAAACAATGTTGAAATTGGTCCTTCTACCAAAACATTTGGATTTATAAGCCGTATCGAAAAACAGTCTTGCGGGATGCCGGAGGAATATTCCTTTCGTTGTGCGTCATGTAATACCATCACTCCGTTTTCTTTCAGTAAGTTCCAGCCAATAGCCAAACATTCGACTCTGGCGCGCCCATCAACGAGAATGAAATCGAAGGTGTTTCCCCTCTGGGCAGGCGCCAGCACATAATTATGAAATGTAGTAAAATCGCCATCAGTGAGTCCATCAAATGGCCTGTCCGGCTGGATATAGACGATCGAAGCGCATGAGGATGGATGTTTTTCAATCTTGGTTTTCATTTCTTGGAACCAATTCGGATCGTGTTCAAATGCCAGCCAGGAACTTCCTTGTTGAAGCAAGGAGGAAAAGAAAAGTGTGCTTTTCCCGCTCCCCCATTCGAGAGCGCTTATTGGATTATTAAATAAGTTGAGGCAGATTTTAATTGCCTTTATCTCGTTTTGATCCATAAAGGGCAGCTCATGGCAAGGTTTTTGTTCTGTGGTTTGGTTATATGTAGTATTCATACCTGAATCCTGTAATCTGAATTTACAGACAAAATATGCCTGACCGTTAGTCTCGGAAGGTATCGCTGAAGGAATGGAACCGTAACTACATGTTTACGTCCTGTTATTCCGAAACGCCCAATATACCGATGCGTTCTGCGCAAAGAAGAACTTGATCGTAGAAGTACTCAAAATAGAGCGGATCAGCTTTTTGATATACCTGCAAGCGCTGAAGCGCGAATCCAAGATGTTTTCGAGTTTCAGATATATCATTTCCAAGGTAAGCAGCGCACAGAAACGTTTCAAAGTCATCAGAACCCATACGCATCGCAGCCTGTATGGATGTTTTAGCCACATCAGTCTTTTCTTGGTAGATACTTATCCAAGCCAAATCGCGTGTAATTGCTTCGATCTTAATATGATCTTTGGCTTGCTGTAGGCACATTTCCGCTTTTTGAGCGTAGAAAGATTTTCCATGTATATCAATATTGCATTCTCGCGATAAATCGGAGACAAGACGGGCTACGCTCAGATATGTTCTTGCTGCGGCATAAAACCTTCCTGATTGTGAGCGTTGGGGATTTTTGCTGCCCCACGTTATCAGAAACCTGTCGATTTGGTCCATGATCTGGCATTTGCGAACATTCGTAGTATGCTTTTTCAGCAGAATCTTATGCCCCGCACTCGCTATCGATTGCCGTTCATCTTCGTGTTCAAGGTAATAACGGATCTTCCGTGCTGCATCCTCGGGGTCGTTTTTCCGGTAGCTGACAAAGTGTTTTCCGTCTTCCAGCAGAAGATTCATCCCATTATCAACATTGTCTGTAAGCAGAAGGCGGCCGCTTGCCAGTGCCTCAAAGACCCTGAAATTTATATCTGTTTTAACAGATTGATTCAGAATTATTTTCGATTGCTTGAAAACTCTGGAAAACTCGCCGGAATGTACATTCAACAAGACCAGTTTGCCGAGAGATTCTATAAACTGCACCCGATCGGGATTCAGTGTTTTGTCAAGAGTACCAACAAATGAAACATCGTGGACTAAGTCTTCATTGCTTGCAGGCTCAGTGTTTGCAAACAAAGGCAGCCAACTGCAATTACCGGTATATTCGCTGAAACTTTCACAGCAGTCTTTTTGCGCAACAAATACATGGTCAAAAATTCCGGCAAACTCACGATGCCATCCGTAATGAATGTGTGAGTCGATAAAATAACCAAAGAGAGGAATACCAAGCTCCTCAAGTCCCGTTACCGTTGGAAGCTTGCTTTCATCGGTATAGATTACGATATCAGGTGAAAATGTCGGTGAGTGCTGTCGGAGAAGTGATGACAGCGTTTGTGGGGCGTCGGTACCAACAGAATTCGGTTGGCTGATCACCACAACCTCGTTGTCCAGATCTGACGCGATAGAAAAATAATCTCTTCCCAAAATAAGAATATTCATATTGGACTAAGCACGGCAATCATCATAAGTTCGTAATGCCTGTCAAGATTTTCCTCTCTTCTCCGGTCGCTCAATCTCGAATTTCTCCAGTCGGTACGGCAGCGTTTTGTAGCTCATCTCCAGCAATGGATCTGCTTTGCCGATGACCCAGTCGGCCCACCATTCTTCGCAATATAATCAAACTCCATCTCCGTCTCTTATCAGTCATGCGCCGAGTAACAATCTTAATAAAAATCGTCAATTCCACAAAGACTTAACTTCTATAAGAAGCCGATAATCTAGCAGAAATAGAATATTGTCTAAAAAGCAATTTGCGTGCCAGTGTTTAACGTGTTGAATTAGCAGCTTTGTGTGGTTTGGTTTTGTGGAAAAGTCAAATCTTTGAACATGAAAATCGTAAAATGGTGGTGATTGTGAAGATTGGAAGAGCTTGGCTGGGAGAAAGATTTTGTCTTTACGAAAAGATGGAATTTAAAAAACTTAACCATCAGTAGCTCAGCACAGTTTTTGTGTGGTGGTCGGGCCTTGTTTAGGTTGACAAATCTCCGGCATCAATTCGGTAGCTCCTATATATTTCAACCGGCATCTTTTTGCAGATTTTGGTTACGTAGTTGCTGTTTGAGCCATAGAATTTATGAAGATCTGATTTTTTTCTCCGGCCGCTCGATATCAAACTTCTCCAGCCGGTACTGCAGTGTTTTATAGCTCATTCCCAGCAATGGAGCTGCTTTGCCGATAACCCATTCGGCTCGCTCCATTGCCTTGATGATCAGGCCTTTTTCCAGAGTTTCTATGTCGATTCCCTCGGGTGGCAGGTCAAAGGGAACGCCACCGGCCAAGAGGGATGTGGCGGTTATTTCGTTTGGCAGATCACTCGGCTCGATATAATTGCTCTCAGCCATCAGCACTGCGCGCTCGATAACCGATTCCAGGTGCCGTACGTTGCCGGGCCAGGAATAGTTCATGAGTAGTTTGAGAGCCGGTCGTGAGATGCCTTCCACTGGAATGCCGGCAGCATCGCTATATTTTTTGACAAAGAACTCTGCCAAAGTTTTGACATCATTGCCTCGCTCCCGTAATGGCGGCAGATTGATGCGAATGACGTTGAGACGGTAAAAGAGGTCTTCGCGGAAAGCTCCCCGCCTTATCTCCTGTTCCAGCTCCTTGTTGGTAGCCGAGACGATCCGCACATCCAGTGGTATGTTGACCTTGCCGCCCACCCTGCGGATTTCCTTTTCCTGGATTGCCCGCAACAGCTTGGCTTGCATGGAAACATTCATCTCGCCGATTTCGTCCAGAAAAACCGTGCCTCCGTTTGCTGCCTCAAAGACGCCGAATTCACGGGCACTGGCCCCGGTAAAGCTGCCTTTTTCATGGCCGAATAGCTCGCTTTCGATCAATGTTTCGGGAATTGCGGCACAGTTGATCGCCATAAAGGGTTTGTCCTGGCGTTGGCTCCCCTCATGTATGGCTCTGGCAACCAGTTCCTTGCCGGTACCTGATTCACCTACGATCAATACCGTGGAGTTGGTTGCGGCGATTTTGGACACGATCCGGAAGACTTCGGCCATTTTGGGATGGTCTCCCAACATGTTGGGGATGGTCTTTGCCGATGCGACTCTTTTTTGCAATACCCGGTTTTCGCGCACGAGACCGATCCGCTCAAAGGCTCTCTGTAAAGTCAGTACGAGGTTGTCGCGTTCCAACGGTTTTTCAAGATAGTCAAAAGCGCCTTTTCGCATGGCTTCCACCGCGGAATCTACCGAGCCGTGGGCAGTCATCAGGATCACACATTGTTGGGGATCATCTGCCAGAACTTTTTCCAGCAGGTCCAGTCCGCTTTGTCCCTGCATTTTCAGGTCGGTCAGGATCAGGTCGAATTCGCGCTTGTCAAGTTGCTCCAGGGCTTCACGGACTCCTGGGACATCAACAGTGTCGTAGCCTTCTTTTTTGAGGATAAGGTTGAGGATGTCCCGCTGACTTTTTTCGTCGTCAACGATCAATATGCTTCCGGTTGTTTGAAGGTTGTTCATTTGATTGCCTCAGTGTGTTCATGCTTTCGGAGTGTCGGAAGCTTCTGAAATAGTATCATGCAACTCATGCTGCAATGGCAACAGCACGGTAAACGTTGTACCTTTTTCCAATGTGCTGTCAACGTGTATGGCGCCGCCGTGTTCCTTGATGACCCGTTCGGTAATTGCCAGCCCTAAGCCAATGCCCACGTCCTTGGTGGTGAAGTAGGGTTGAAAAATTTTGTTGATGTCTTCTGGCGCAATACCTTTGCCCTGGTCGGTGAAGGTAAGCTGTATGTGTTCTTCTTTCTGTGCAGCTCCCAGTGTTATGACGCCGCCGCCTTGCATGGCTTGGGCGGCGTTGTTGATGAAATTCAGGATACAATTGCGCAGCAACTCCTGATCAACCCACAAAGGCGGGAGGTCAGCCGGGATACGCTGGTCCACCGAAATGTGTTGCTCGGCCAGGCGGTCCTGCAATACCGGCAACGTCTTTGCCAGAATATCCGTGTAGGGAGCCAATGTCCGGCGGAGCTTGAGCGGCCGGCCGTAGTTCATGAAGTTGACCACCATATAGTTGACTCTCCGAACCTCTTCCTTGATCTTGCTGGTCAGCTCTTCAAGTTCGTCGCAATCTCCATTGAGTTTCGGGAGTATCTCGGCCTTGAGGTGGTCGATGGCCAGACTGATGTAATTGAGCGGATTTCGGATTTCATGGGCGATGCCCGAAGCCAGTTGACCGACACGCGAGAGATGTTCGGCTTCGTAGAGCCGCTTTTCCAGCGCCTCACGCTCGCGTAGTTGCTCTACCATGTTGTTGAATCCGGCGGCCAGGTCACCGATTTCGTCCTTGCTCTCGACCGGGATGGTAACGGAAAGGTCGCCGTCCGACACGCGTTTAAAGTCATCTACCAGGTTGTGGATCGGTTCGGTATAGCGGCGCGCCAGAAAAATGGTCAGGGCAATGCCGACCGTGAAAACCATGCCGGTAGCAAACAGCCTGCGGATGAAGTTGGCGTGTTGCAGGTCGCGGATGTTGTCCAACAGCATGTTGATTTGTACATACCCCAGATGTTCGTCACCGACAATAACCGGTACAATCACCTCGTAGGGTTTCTGGGAGAGAATGCTGGCGCTATTGCTGACGCGCGGCGCTATGTGGATGCCTTTTTCCAGTTTTTTCAGTTCGCGTTTCTTTCCGATCTTTTCGGGGTCGGATGAATCAATTATTTCCCCTTCAACATTGATAATGTTGATTTCCTTGATTCCTCTGTCCCGCGCTTTATTGAGGTAGTCGTTTAAGCGCGATGTTTCGGCTTCGGAGGTGAGGTCCTCAATGCTCATCTGGACCGCTTTCGAGATTTCCTGGGAGCTGTCCTGAATTTCTTTGACGAGGTCGTTTTGAGCATGCTGGTTTAGAATAAAAAGGGTCATCAGGGCGAGAACCAGCAGGGAAATCATAATGATGATGAGTTTTGTATTAAGCTTCATGGCGACCCTGAATGAGTGAGCTGGGTAGACAAAAAAATATTGATAGTAATATATCGTAGCGAACTATCTGAAACAAGCATGATCCGTCACGTGCCTTATTGACACTTCATATGGTTGAATGATACATACAACCGCTATGCTTTATACTCATATATATAATCAATCAAAAAAACTGATTGCGCGTTTCGTCGTTCCGGCAGCCCTGTGCTCCGGTTTGCTTGGCGGGTGCACCAGCTATATCCCCCGCGAGAAACTACCGATTTTGCCGTGCGAATCCTGTGCTGAAAAGGTCAAGGTGGTAACCATCCCCCTGCCGGTAATTGGTTCCAGTCCCAATGAGGGGATAACCGTCGGCGTACTGTCCGCGTTACTGTTTCATAATAAAAACGACGAAATCGCGACGTTGCTTGCTCCCCAGACAAACTATAACGCCAACTTCGGTGTTACCGCATCGTTGTATGGCGCTCTGTATCCGATACCCGACCGGAGTATGGAGTTCAACCTGTCTCAATCTACCAAGGTCAACCACGATTACGAATTCAAAATCCGCGACGCTACCTTGTTGGACAAAAAGCTGGAAGTTAATGCATTTGTGTTCAAATTGTCCGACGGTTCGTCACGTTTTTTTGGTTTTCAGGCCAAAAGTCCGGTGCAGCAGGAAACGAACTATGCCAATGACGAGATCGGTTTCAACATATCCGTTGGTTACAATTTTGCCAAGTATTTTCAGATCGTTGTGGGAGATAGGTTCCGCGATGTTACCATCAGGCGCGGCGCGGTTACCAAAACTCCCTATATCAAAGATAAATTTACCGAGCAGACTGTTCCGGGAATTAATGGGTTTACCGCCCATGCTCCACGGCTAGCCATCATTCACAGCACTTTGGATAATAGGGATACCCCGACTTCCGGCGGCTATGTGAGGCTTTCGCTGGAAAACAGCTTCAAAGCCTTGGGAAGCGATGCGGATTACCGCCATTATGAAGCGGAAGTTAAGGGCTATTTTCCCCTGGATAAGGCCCGTTACGTCAGTGTGTTCCGTTTCATGTATAACCAGACCCTGGGGTCTAACGTTCCCTTTCTGGAACAGAGTATCCTTGGGGGTGAAACCACCTTGCGCGGATATGGCCGCAACCGTTTTATAGACAACAGCTATTTCCTGTGCAACCTGGAAGAGCGCATCAGGCTTTTTAGGTGGGAAATTTTTAATGTAACCGCCGACTGGGAGATTGCCCCTTTTCTGGATATGGGGGCTGTTATGCAGTCTTTGAATAAAGCCCACATCAATAACTTTGAAGTTAATCCGGGACTCGGTTTTCGTGCGGTTGTCCGCCCCAATATCGTCGGGCGGGTGGACATGGGTATCGGGAGAGATGGGCCAGCCATTTTTGTCGGCCTGGGATATCCTTTCTGATAAAAAACAAATGCGCAATGCTCTTTACAAGGTAGTGCGCGTTTGTTCATTGTGGCTTCTTATATCGCCCTGCTGACAGCCGTTTCAGGATAACTCTGTTAATTTCTCAAGAAAACCACAAAAGCTCCACTGCCTCCCATCTCACGGGGGGCCGGGGCAAACTCCACCACCAGTTTTTTTCCCGCATCCCGTAACCATGCGACAACGGCCTGCTGCAACACCGGTTCGGCAGGAGAGTTGTTGCCCTTGCCGGTAATCACGAGCACCGCCTTTTCTCCGTGGACCGACGCGCTTTGCAGAAAACGGGGCAATGCTTCAAGTGCTTCCTCGCGAGTCAAACCATGCAGGTCGAGTTGCCGGTCAACCGAGATGACGCCACGTTTTAGCTGACGCAACCGATTAGCGCCCAGCGGCTTGATTTCCTCATCTTCAGGTGCATGATCGCGAAAGGTAACATCCAGCTTGAGCTGACCAATGGCCTGGGTAAAGATTTCACTGTCGATGCGATCTTTTTCCAACGTACTTTCGGTCGTAGCTTGTTCCGTTTCGTTCCGTTGTGGCTGCTTGGCTGGTTTTTTCGCAGGGGATGCGCTGCCGTTCAGGCGTTTGACATCATCCATTGCCTGCAGAAACAGTTCGTTATCATCCTCTGCAGGTGGCTTTGATGGTGCTGCTGGTCGAGGCGGCTCAAGTGTTTTGGGTGGTGATGCGACAGCCATTCCCTTTAACGTGCTGAAAGGGGTGGTGCGAAACGCAGCAGGTTTTGGTGCGTTCTGTTGGTTTTTCTTTTTAGCCATCAGTCTTTTGGCGCCAGAGTGATTTCAATGCGGCGTTCCCTGGTTCGCCCCTCTCTTGGCCCGTTGTTGGCTATCGGTTTGTACTCGCTGTAAGCTGCGGCCGAGAGTATCGCCGGGTCAATACCCTGACGCTGCAGATATCTGGCAACATTGATGGCCCGGCTAGCGGAAAGTTCCCAGTTGGCGGGTAATGTTCGGGCCGGCGTTCCGGTAGCAGTGGTAATATTGTCCGTACGCCCCTCAATATGAATAGTACTGCTTCTGATTCCTTTTAATGTTGCAATCATTTTCTGCAGCAGTATCAGGCCGTCCGGTCTGATGTCTGTTTTGCCGGAATTGAAAAGCGCTGCCGCTTCAATAGTGATGGTCAGTTTTCCTTTTAGTTCGGAAATGGTTGCTTGACCCTGGGCAATTTCATTTTTCATGTCCTGCAGCAGCTTTTCATAGGTACTACTGACCTCTTTAGCCCTTTCTTCCCTGGCTTTCAACAGCTCACTGTTCTCGGTTTCAAGAGCGGCAACCTTTTGGCGCAGATCACTGACATTTTGCGAAAGCGTGTCGGATTTTGCACGTAGCAACTGTTCCAGTTCCTGCTTGCCCTTAAGCTGGTCGGCTATGTCGATCCTGAGAGCGATATTTTCGGCGGAGAGTTTTTCATACTTCAGCTTCAAGTCGCCATATTCTTTGGTCAGGTTGTCGGTTTCTTCAACCTTTTTCAGATAGGTGCTTTGCGCAACCATGCAACCATTTATGGAGAGCACCGCCAAACCGGCCAGTATTGGAAAAATAATTCGTTTGAGCATGTAGGCTACTTCTTTCGGTTGAGTGAAAGCGGAACGATTATGCGCCACCCGCTTTTTTCTGAAGAGACCTGAAGATCATATCAAGAACCGCCTTTTGGCGGGCTTCAAATTTGTTGAGCACTGCCAGGCAGGTCCCCATTGGGCAAATTTCGTGCAGCATATTGGCGTCACGGCCTGAAAGAATGACAATCCTGTTCTTGTCCATGCCGGTCTGCGTGGCGAAAACCAGCAGCTTCAGGCCATCCAGGGAGGGCATCTCCAGATCAATGAGCAGCAGGTCATAGCCGCCGGTTTTGATGCGTTGCAAGGCCGTCAGGGGATTGTTGCAGATTTCAACCTGTAATAGCGGATAGGTATTGTGAATGTAGCCGGAGAGAAAGTCTGTAAAGCCCCGGTCGTCGTCTATCAGCAGTATTCGGCCCATGACAAAGTACTATAGCTGATTTTGCGGGACTCTAAAACAAAAAACCGGGGGAAGGTGAGTGTCATTTGCCGAGGGGGCGGCATCAGAATTATTTGCCGGGGCACCGGCTGTGAGATTGAATTGTGTCATAACGATAGGATCAATGTGACGCGAAAGCTGTCAAGGGTTTTTGGTAATTTTCTTTTTTTGAATCATTGCACTGAAGGCCACGCAGGCGGCAATGACAACCAGAATGAATACGCAAAATATCCAATCAGCAGTACTGAATCCAAACATTTTCAACTCCTGATAATCCCGTGGCGGGCGCGGTGCTTTTCAATGCTTCAATCTATAACATTTGCGCCCGGTTTGTGGAAGCGTCTTAAATTCACATCATCACGGTGGGCAGTGGGCGCACATGGATGTGAAAAGATTCGTGCTGAGATACCGGTCGCCCCGGTCAGGGATGATAACCACGATGACGCCGGAAGTCAGCTCTTTGGCAAGGCGGAAAGCGCCGGTCATGGCGGCTCCGCCGGACATGCCGCAGAAAATGCCTTCACGGCTTGCCAGTTGACGGGCGGTTTCAAAGGCAGGATCGTCTTCGATGATAATTTTCCGGTCAAGCGCAGTCTCGTGATAGATGGGGGGCACGATGGCCTCCTCCATGTTTTTGAGTCCTTGAATTCTGTGTCCGAGTACCGGTTCGATGCCGATGATCTTTACATTCGGGCTATGTTCGCGAAAATAACGTGAAATTCCCATCAAGGTGCCGCCAGTCCCCATGCCGGCGACAAAGTGGGTTATGCGCCCCTCTGTCTGGCGCATGATTTCAGGACCGGTTGTCTCGTAGTGTGCCAGCACGTTGTTGGGGTTGGCATACTGATTGGGCATGAAATACGTATCCGGATCGTCGTCGTGAATCTTGTGGGCCAAACGGATGGCGCCGTCCGTGGCCTCACACCCGGGAGAGAGGACGATTTCGGCTCCATAGGCTTCCAGTACTCCGCGGCGTTCCACGCTGACGCAGGCAGGCATGACCAGCTTGATGCGGTAGCCGCGAGCAGCGGCGATCATGGCCAGGGCGATGCCGGTGTTGCCCGAGGTCGGCTCCAGGATGATCTTGTCCTTTGTCAGTTCACCACTTGCCTCGGCAGCCAGGATCATCTGGCGCGCCGGCCGGTCTTTTACCGATCCGCCCGGATTGCCTCCTTCCAGTTTTGCCAGGATGGTTACCTTTGGATTGGGGTTAATGTTGCTGATTTCAACCATTGGCGTTAAGCCGATGGAGTCAATGAGGCTTTGGCCTTTCATGTCGGTTCCTTGTGTGATGGGAAATGGGCATTGGCGGCAGTGCTGTCAACTTGTGCGCATGCCGTTGGAGGACATCCGTGTCCCGGCTCACTTTCCAGCATATTCATTATTGGGTGAGCTGTATGTAGCATTGCATAACGCTTCTTATTTCCACATTTTTTCAAAACAAACAAGATATATTTATCGTTTTTTCTGTCTTGTTATCCAGCAGAATGAATACCTGTATGTTTTTGTCGAGCTAATTCTTATCTTCCTTATTTCATACCTGGTTTGAAACTCGGTTCAACAGGTGCAAGATAGCGAAGGGCGTTGGGCGCGCTTCTTGGTATGTTGTTGCGGATTTTTGTAACAAGGTTATTTTATGTTTATCAAAAAATATCATTACATGTTAGTGCTTTACATGTGATGCCGGTTTCACATAGAATGCGTCGATGTGGTATTGTAAAGAGCTGTTTGTTGCTGGTTGTGCATGGATGCAGGAGATCGAGGGGGAGCGTTGAGTTCACCAAATGCGGCACTGGAGTTGATGAAGCGCAACCTGGATCTTCATCCTGATAAAGTTGCCTACATCTGCGGAGACCAATCCATCACGTATCAGGCGCTTGATCGCGCAAGCCGCCATTTCGCCTGTCTCCTTCAGGGCCTGAAAATTGCCCCCGGTGATCGGGTGGTACTCGATCTTCCCGATTGCTTTGCTTTTCCGGTTGCTATGCTGGGCTGTCTACTCTCCGGAGCAGTGGCTGTTACGGCCGCTGCTGCCGTCAGGGATGAGGACATGGCATATATCATCAAGGACAGCGGCGCGCGTTTGGTGGTCTATCACACTGAATCAGCTGCCTTGCGTTCCGACGATTGGTGCGATGTCAAAACTCTTGTCTGCGATGATCACGGGCCAGTCGAGCGTTTTGCTTTTCCTGATGTATTCACCACTCCTTATTACCCTGAGTCGGATGATTTTGCCTTTATGCTCTACAGTTCCGGCTCCACCGGCAGACTGAAAGGGGTGCCTCACCGGCATGCCAGCTTACTTTTGCCATGCGCACTTATGGGGGAAGCAGTGCTGGGCATAACCGGCGATGACGTCATTTTTTCCACCAGCAAACTTGCCTTTGGTTATGGACTGGTCAACAGCCTGTCCTTTCCGCTCCATTTCGGGGCAACGGCGATCCTCCATCCCGGTAAAGCGGATGTCCGTACCATTTTCGACATTATCAGGAAGCACAAACCATCCGTTTTTTTTTCCGTGCCGACCGTTTATGCTCAGATGATCCTCTTTTGTCAGATGCCAGAGTTGAAGCTTCCCCTGCGGCTCTGTTGCTCGGCCGGTGAAGCGCTCCCTGCGATCCTGTTTGAAGAGTGGCAACGGCTCACCGGTTTGCAGATAATCGACGGTATGGGGGCTTCCGAGTTCTCCCATCATTTTATCTGCAATGTGCCTGGTCAGGCGGTTGCCGGATCAACGGGAAGGCTGGTACAGGGGTATCGCGTGCGCCTGGTGGATGACAAAGGCAACGATGTCCCCTCAGGAAGTGAGGGACATCTGCTGGTGAGCGGTGGCACCAGATCCCCTTATTATTGGAATCTGCCCGAAAAGAGCAGCAAAACCATGTTGCCTGACGGATTCACCAGGACCGGTGATGTCCTGTTGGAGAAGGATGGTTACTACTATTATCGCGGCCGGAGCGATGACATGATCAAGGTGGCTGCGCAGTGGGTTTCGCCGGTCGTGGTGGAGGACGCCTTGCGCAGTCATCCGGCGGTGAAGGATTGCGCCGTTGCAGCGGTGACGGTTGGTGATTTTGTCAGACCAGGCGCCTTTGTGGTCCTGTCTTCCGGGGTGAAGCAGGCACCTGCGCTCGTGGGGGAACTGCGAAAACATGTCCGGTTACGGCTTCCCGATTACATGTGCCCTGCCTGTTTCCGTTTCCTGGATGAACTGCCACGTACGACGACCGGCAAGGTACAGCGATTCAGGTTACGGGAATACCTGGATTACCCAGATCAACCAAATGCTTTTCCGGAGTGAAATCAAACAGACGAAAGGAGCGGATAGATGGATGTGGCGGATGAGCTGAAGAAGGTGATAGTGAGCCTTGGGGTTGAAAAGAGTGTCGTTGATTCCATAAATCCCGGGTGGCCGCTGGCTGGGCATGTTCTGGATTCATTGGCGTATGGGGAGTTTGTTGCTGCCGCGGAAGAACGCTTTGGTGTCAAAATTGTTGATCGATACAGGCTGAGATTGATTTCACTCAACGATTTCACCGACTACGTTACCGAGAGGTTGAATGAAAAGGGTGCATTATAGTTTCTCCGCTCCCTGAAGGGGGGCATAGGGTTGCAAAAAGACGTCAGACGATTTATTCATTGTACATGTAACCTGCGGATCGTTTCATTGGGAGACGATTCGCAGGTATTCGGACTTTATGATTCAGGAACTCTGATTCAGCAAGCTCCCGGATTGCACGGATATATTTCGGACAGGCCTCTCCTGCATTTGGCTGCCATTCTGTAGCAATGCTGCGGCCACTTTGTTTCTTCCATTCTGTTTTGCCTCATACAGGTACGTATCTGCCTGCTTCAAAAGCTCCTCAAGTCCAATGTCGTCCGGAATGACATCGTATCCCGCTACTCCGGCGCTAACGGTGATCCGGATAGAGCAGTCGTTTCCAAGGGCAATCGGTGTTTCCTCTATGTGTCTCCGAATCGTTTCGGCTACTGCGAGAGCGTCGTCGGGGGTGGTTTCGGGTAAAATTACGGCAAACTCTTCACCGCCATAACGGGCCAGTAGATCCGTAGTGCGCAGCTTAATCCGCATCATCTCCGTAACATGCCTGATAACCTCATCTCCTTCGGGATGGCCATACACGTCGTTAATCTGTTTGAAGTTGTCGATGTCGATCATGAATGCGCTGATGGGGTGCTCATGCCGCCGGCTGAGTTCCAGTAAAACCGGCGCAGTTTCAATAAAATGGGCCCGGTTGGTGATGCCGGTGAGCCCGTCGGTTTTTGCCAGGGTTTCAATACGTTGACGGTATTGGAATAACCGGCGGTATAACTTGTCCAGTGAGAAATTGCCGAAAATGGCAATGAGGCAGGTCGGCCAGATCAGGGCATTGTACAGGGCCAGGTTCAAGCTGGAGCCCAGCCCGAAATGCACCAGCAGATTGGGTACAAAAGCAATGACAATATTGAGCAACAAACTTTCGGTGAAAGTGAAGGAAAGCCCGGCGAAGACCGATAGTATGAACCAGAACATGAAACCGGAGAAGCCGCCGTAGATGAGCCCATCCTTCAATTGAGTCAGGAGATACAGATACACGGCCTCAGTGGATGTGACGATAGCGCCAAGCAGCCATGGCAAGAATGTGCGGCGGAAACCTGTAGCGATTGCCAGGGGGTAAAAACTCAAGAATAAGCACATGAGCAGTCTGGTGGGAAGTACGGCTACGGCATGATTCGGATCAAGCGACCAATCCCAAACCCATAACCCGGCGATAAGGAAGACCGTGGCGATGCCGACATTTTTGACAACAGCCTTTGAATCCTCGAACTTGTAGGTCAGATAGGAATCTTCGGTTATTGGTTCGAGCCGGTCGTACACACCGGTTTGCTGCGAAACGTTCTTACATTTATCAGACAGGGTATTGGCTTTCAAAATTCTCTCGGGTTCAGAAATTAGTCATTAATAAATTAGCATCAGTTCTTGTTGATATACTTCTTAACCGTCCGCCGGTCAAGATTTGTTATTCGCGCGACCTCTTCGTAGGTTCCATGGCGATGGTAGAGCGTGCTGCAGTATCCTGCCAGCAGTGATTCGGAATTCAGCGATCCGCTCTTGATCGCCTCCAGCAGGTCGTTGTCTTCGCTTCTGCGTTTCAGTAGGGGCGCATCACCCTTGTAGTGGCGGGAAATGATGATTCTGCGCACTGCCTGTTCAAGCTCGCGCACATTGCCTGGCCAGGCATAGTCGTTTCCCACATCCCGCCTGATGGCATCGCACACCAGCCGGGCATATTCGGTGGCGTTTTCGCCCACCATACGGCACAAAATCCGGCTGGTCAGCGCTTCCAGTTCTCGGGGCTCTTCCGTAATCCTCTCCTTGAGTGAGGGGACCATGACAATATCGGAACAGAGGCGGTAATAAAAATCATTGCGGAACAGTCCCTTGGCGCGCATTTCATCCAGCGGCCGGTTGGTTGCTGCGATTACCCTCCCCTGAAAGCGTCGCCGTTCATGGCTTCCTACTGGTGCGAATGTTCGTTCCTGCAATACTTGCAGAAGCTTGATCTGCACCGGAATGGATACGTCGCCGATCTCATCCAGAAAAATGGAGCCGTGGGGGGAGCAGCGGTCGAAGACGCCCTCGTGATTTTCAATGGCGCCGGTAAAGGCGCCTTTCTTGTGGCCGAAAAGCTCCGACTCCAGAAGCGACTCAGGGTACTGGGACAGGTTGATGGCGATGAAGGAACGGGTAAAGCTTTCGCTAAAGCATTTCTTGCGTTCATCAAAGGGGATGAAGCCGGAGCGTCCGATAGCTGCGGCCGCAGCGCCCTTTCCGGTGCCGGTTTCACCCAGAAGCAGGGTTGAGAAATCCTCCATCCTGTTCCAGAGGTGTTGTTCGTACCACGCGATGTTACAGGTAAAGATGTTGTTCCAGAGCTGCAGGCGCAGGGTCTGCATGGCCGGGGAGAGGCCGGTCAAGCCGTTTTCGATAAAGTAATAGGCCCGCCGGATCTGGTAGAAGATGGCCAGGTAGCGTTGTGATGCTGCATTGTTCAGGCCAATGTCCGACAGGGCGGAAAGGATTGAAGGTGCAAAGGGGACCGGTATGGGAGTGTCTCCCGTTGCAAGCTGTTTGAGGATAAAGGCATCAAAAGGCTGTCGATACCGGTGATACAGGCCGAAGAGCAGGGCGGTACGCAACAGCTCCCGGTCGCTTTCGCCATAACCGGTCATGTCAACTGAGCCGCGCACTTTCAGCGCCTGTAACCGTTCATCGACCCGGGTGACCGCCACTTCAACGGCATCGTCCCACGACATGGTGGAAGGAGCGTCGGCGATTCTGCGGTCAATCTCGACGCGGGATTGGCTGAAAGGGTTGGTAAAAGCTGCCTGCGTAACTTTCTTGAAAAAGTCCCGGTCGGATGCGGATAGTGTTTGTTTTGTTTTCATGCAAATTATGTATATGAATTGTGCATGTGTTGTCAATGGTGGTGAGTCTTGTGGCGGGAATCAGAGAAAATTCCGGCTGGGATGGAGAAGGGAGAAGCAAGAAAAACAGTGCGCGCAAAGGTGTAAGTAAGCATAGGAAGGTAAACCTGAGTCGGGAAAGTGGAAATACTGACGGCCTTCACATGTTTTGGCACGTTCCCTGAAATATATCGCTTCATGAAACTTTTTCTATTGTTAGCGGCTAGTTATCTGGTATTGTGGCCGCGACCTACGGGAGCAACTGCCATGCATGCAAGCAATGCCGTCATCGATATTCATTGCCATACTGCCGGAATCGGCGCCGGGGGAAGTGGCTGTTTCGTCTCGCAGGCCATGCGCAAGAGTTGGCGCTATCGCGTTTATCTCAAGGCCTTCGGAGTGAGCGAACAGGAACTGCTGGCTCAGGGAGACGGCTTGATCATGCGGCGCATTTCGGATCTCCTCTCCAAGTCGCGGCATGTGGATGCGGCGGTGATACTGGCCATGGACGGTGTGGTGGGCGAAGATGGCGAACTGGACAGGGCGGCTACCGAGGTTTACATTCCCAACGAATTTGTGGCGCGGGAAACGCGGAAATATCCGAATTTGCTTTTCGGGGCCAGCGTCAATCCGTATCGCAACGATGCCTTGGCGCGCCTGGACCAGGTTGTTGCCGATGGCGCTGTACTGCTCAAGTGGCTTCCTTCCATTCAGCATATTGATCCGGCAGATGAGCGCCTGATCCCCTTTTATCTGCGTATGAAGGAGCTGGGGCTGCCGCTGCTGACCCACACCGGCAATGAAGAGTCGTTCACGTGGGCACGAAATGAGCTGGCCGACCCGGCACGGCTGCGCCTGCCATTGTCGCTGGGAGTCACGGTGATTGCCGCCCATTGCGCTTCAAACGGGAAAAACGGGGGCGAGAGCAATTTCAAACGCTTGCTGCGTCTCAGTAATGAATTTCCCAATCTGTATGCCGATATCTCGGCCTTGACCCAGGCCAACCGGATTGGCCATTTACGCAAGGTACTCCGGCATAAGGAGTTGCATGCCAAGTTGCTGTACGGGACCGATATGCCGCTTTTGACCACCGGAATCACATCGCCCTGGTTCCATGTTCACTCGGTATCGCCCGTCAAGTTCGTGCGGGTTCTCAAAAACAAAAACCCCTGGGACCGCGATTTCGAGCTGAAACGCTCGCTGGGGGTCAGCACCACCATATTCAACCGGGCAACCGGTTTGTTGCGCATACCAGAAAAACCATGAGGTAGATCATGTCATCCCTTGAACAAACAGAAAAAGGCACCAGCAAGAAGCTCTCTCCCTCGTTTACCAGACTCAATGCGACCCAGTTCCTGGGAGCGTTGAACGACAACATTCTCAAGCTGCTGATCATTTTCTGTCTGATCAGCGCCCAGGGAGCAGAGCGGGCAGGCGTTATCACCGCTGGTGTGGGGGCGGCCTTTGTGCTCCCTTTTCTGCTCTTTTCGGCCCCGGCCGGATGTCTGGCGGACAAAATTGCCAAGTCGCGCATCATTGTGGCGGTCAAGGTTATGGAGGTCGTGGTCACAGCCTTTGCAGTGCTGACCTTTGCCATGGGATGGCATAATGGCCTTTATGTGGTGATCTTCATGATGGCCATCCACAGCGCCTTTTTTGCTCCTGCCAAGTACGGCGTTATTCCGGAGTTGACTGAACGCGACCAACTCTCTCGCGCCAACGGGTTGGTGGAATCCTTTACCTATCTGGCCATCATCTTCGGTACTACCCTGGCTTCGGCTTTGACCCAGGCTGTTGAAGGGCGATTCTGGCTGGCGTCGCTCTTCTGTCTGTTGATCGCCGGCGCCGGTCTCTGGTCGGCGCTCGGCATGAAGACAACTCCCCTGGGCGACAGCAAACGAAAGATAGCCTTCTTTCCGGGAGAAATCCTGCGCACCGTGCTGGGGATACGCCATGACCACGACTTGATGCTGGCGGTGATCGGCCAGGCCTACTTCCTGTTCGTAGGCGCTTTTGCACAGCTCAACCTAATCGCCTACGGCATGCAGACCATGAGCCTTACCGAGGCCCAGAGCGGCTATCTTTTTCTGGCCGCTGCCCTGGGGATCGGCGGCGGCTCATTGTTGGCGGCCAAGCTTTCCGGCCGGGACGTGGAATTCGGCATCGTGCCAATCGGCGCTGCCGGTCTGGCGGTCGCTCCTGTGCTGCTGCACGCCATTCCGCCCACGCTTCCGTCCTGTCTGGCCATCCTGGTGCTTTTCGGTGTTTCCGCCGGTCTGTTCAGTCTGCCGTTGCAAACGTTTATCCAGTTCCGGGCCGAACCGTCCAAGCGGGGGGAGGTGCTGGCCGCCTCCAGTTTCATCAACTGGGTCGGTATCCTGCTGGCTTCCGGGTTGACCTGGTTCTTCAGCGGGCCTCTGAAACTTTCGGCTGCCCAGGGTTTCAGTTTGGTTGGTGCGTTGACACTGCTTTTGACCCTGATCTCCTTTTGGATCTTGCCCGACTTTCTGCTGCGCTTCATAGCCCTGTTGACCATGCGTGTTTTCTACCGCATCCGTATTCATGGGGCCGAAAATCTGCCGATCGAAGGACCGGCCCTGCTGATTCCCAACCATGTTTCCTGGCTGGATGCCCTGCTGCTGACTGCAACCAACCAGCGCCGGATTCGTTTTGTCATGAAGCGCGACCTTTATAACACTCCCATTCTGCGGGCCCTGTTCAAACTGATGGGCGTCATCCCGGTTTCCAAGGGCGATAGCAAAAAGGAATTGCTTGAGTTTGTCCAGAAGGCGCGTGCGGCGCTGGACGACGGCTACATGGTGTGCATCTTTGCCGAAGGGGAATTGACTCGTACCGGCATGCTGCGGGAATTCCGGGGCGGCTTCGAGCGGATCGTCAAAAACAGCGGCTACCCGGTTATACCGGTTTACATTGGCGGTGCGTGGGGCAGTATCCTCAGCTATGCCCACGGCAGGCTTCTTTCCCGGCCGCCCGCCTTGTCCCCCTATCGGGTCAGCATCATCTTCGGCACTCCCATGCCTGCCACCAGTACGGCTTTGGAAGTGCGTCAGGCAGTAATGCAACTTTCCTGTGACTGGTTTGAATCACGCAAGTCGGGCCGCAGGCCGCTGGCCGAGCAGTTTATCCGCTCCGCCAAACGGAACTGGAGCCGTCAAGCCATAGCCGACACTTCCGGAAAAACATTGACCTATGGCCGCACCCTGGCCGGTGCTCTGGCGCTGGCCGGGAGGCTGGAGGGAATGCTCGAAAAGTCCACCTTTGAAAAAGGGGGATTCAGGGGGATTTCAGGAGGTAAATCTCAAGATGAAATCCCCCCCCGCCCCCCTTTGCAAAGGGGGGAGCAACATCAAGCAGGTTTCGTTGGCGTATTGTTGCCTCCCTCGGTGGGTGGCGTGCTTACCAATCTTGCCTTGTCGCTGATGGGGCGGGTTCCGGTCAACCTGAACTACACCGCCTCGGAGGCATCCTTTCGCTCAGCCGTGGAACAGTGCGGGATCACAACCATTATCACGTCAAAGGCATTTCTGGAAAAACTTCCTTCTTTGCCCCGGCTGGAAGGGATGATTCTGCTGGAGAATATTCTGCCTACGATCTCTTCCGGGGACAAAATCCTGGCCCTGGTCAAGGGGCGTCTGCTGCCGCCACGCCTGCTTTGCAACCGGGAGGGATTCGACGCCGACCGGGTGGCCACGGTAATCTTCTCCTCCGGCAGTACCGGCGAGCCCAAGGGGGTCATGCTGACCCACCACAATATCATGTCCAACATCGAGGCGCTGCGAATGGTGTTTCGGGTGACCCTGAACGATAACGTCTGTTCGGCTTTGCCGTTTTTTCATTCCCTTGGCTTTACCGCCACACTCTGGTTTCCGCTGACCAGCGGTTTTTCCGCTGCCTATCACAATAATCCCATGGATGGCGAAAAGATCGCGCAGGTGGTGCGCGAACACCGCTCAACCATTCTGCTGGCCACTCCCACCTTCCTGTTGGCCTATCTGCGCCGCGCCAAAAAAGATGATTTCACCACGCTCCGCCTCGTGGTGACGGGAGCCGAGAAACTCAAGAGCAAGGTTGCCGATTCCTTCCAGGAGAAGTTTGGACTACGCCCGCTTGAGGGGTACGGCGCTACCGAACTATCTCCGGTAATCACCCTGAGCCTGCCGGATGTGGAGTTGGGTGGCGTCCGTCAGTATGGCTCCAAAGAGGGGAGCGTGGGGCATCCCATTCCAGGGGTGGCCATCCGCGTGGTGGACCCGGACAGTGGAGCGATTCTCAAGCCGGGACAACCCGGCCTGTTGCTGGTCAGGGGGCCGAACGTCATGCTGGGGTATCTTGGCAGAAGCGACAAGACTGCCGAGGCAGTGAAGGACGGTTGGTATGTCACCGGCGATATCGGCGTCATGGATGACGACGGCTTTATCCGCATTACCGATCGCCTCTCCCGTTTCAGCAAAATCGGGGGCGAAATGGTGCCGCACGGTGTGGTGGAAGACGAATTGCATGGCCGCATCGGACAGAACCAGGTTCTGGCGGTAACGGCTGTGCCGGACGAGAAAAAAGGCGAGCGCCTGGTGGTGATTTACACCAAGGGGGCCACCGATGCCGAGACCCTGCAGCGTCACATGTCGGAAAGCGCTCTGCCCAATTTGTGGAAACCGGGGCGCGACTGTTATATCGAGGTGGAAAGCCTGCCGATTTTGGGGAGTGGGAAGCTGGATTTGAAGAGGCTTAAGGAGATTGCTTTAGCGGGGTAGGAGAGGGCTTGGTATTCTCTGTTGTTTCTTCATCGCATCCTCGTACCACGCCTGATACTCATGTGCCCAGGATTGCCATGCCCTTCTGTCCCTGTCCGGGTCTTGAAGGTCTTGGTTTGCTGCTTCATGAATTTGCTTCCACCGAGTAGAGAACTTACCAGCAAATTTAAGAGCGCTGAAAGCCCATGATGGAGGTGCAGGTATGGGTTCAGATGGGAAGTTTTTGAGCCCGATTTTCACATAGCTAATCGCTTGCTCATGATCTTCATGTTCAGCGAATATTTGTGATAACATTTTTGGCATCTCAAAATTCTTGGGATCAAGTGCCAGAGCTTTTTTTGCAGTTTCGATGGCCTTTTCCGATTTTGTCGCCTCGATAAAATTCCGGCTGCCAACCGCTATACTTTCCGTTCAGCATGGCAACCGTTGAAACCTCTTGCCTAATATGGCGTCATGAACCCATTGGCTATGCTGTGAAATGAGGCTCTGGGGGGGTAAAATGAACCCTTGTTTACTAGTCTCAATCTTGATATCCATATGTTGGCTTGGTCCGACCCCACAACGCCCCCCAAAGTGAAAGTTGCTTCCCGTTACACAGGAGATTAAGGTAGCTTACTTGGCAGCTCGACATCAAGAAACCTCGTATTTCCAGCACACCAAGCCAAATATAGGCGTGGTGTGTTAAAGCTTGTTACAACGAACAAGTCAGGCGTCACTGACTCAGTGCCCATAGCTGAACAAAACGCCGAAAAGTCCTCTCTCCAGCGGCTCTTAGGGCTGAAGGAATGGACAAGCATTACTGCCGAGGATGCATGAAAATCCTGTGCAGTTCTTATGGTAGAAACGGTTCTGTGAAGTAACTGATATCTTATCTCGTCTCCCATCGGCCTCTCAAGGCCGAGGACAGAATGAAGATAATGAATCCGCTCATCCTGACCATTTGATGGTTCCAGACGTTTTTCCCCTAATGTTGGGCCAAAAGGTTCGTCAACTTTTGCTTCTACACCGATCACTACGAGTCCAACTTTGTTGCTCGCAAACGCCAATACGTCAGTATGAGATGGCCTTTGTCCTCCAGGTAACGCCACCTCCCACTCTGGAATTGCCGCAAGTAGTTTAAGCCCCTCCAGTTCACATTGACCTGATGTCTCAAGTGTTCTTTTCACTTCTGCTGGCAGGTCGCCATTTGCCTCTTCCCAGCAAGCCGCTGTAGTCATTGCCGAATATGACTTTTTCCAATGCGATGCCGGCTTTGCAAGCAGAGGTTGCCAATCAGACGGTGACTGTGTGGGGATAAATATTCGTTTCATTGTCTTTTCCTTTTTTAATGCGTTGATCACCGGTTAGAACAGTGTATCTACCCGTAGATGCTTTTGATCGCCCCCTATTTCCCCGAAAATATACGCATAGTTTGATGGCCTGTAAATTAATATTCATAGAAATGATCTAATTACGGCGGAATCCTTCAATGCTCTTTTAAGACGGGCCAAGTATGGTGTGCTCCGGTATCTGAGCAAAAGGCGGCTTTTATGGCCGCCTTTTGGGGTGCAATGACTTCCCGGTGATAATACATTGAATATATTAATGTAATCGGATATATAAAAAATCGCTTCTGGCTTTGCGCAAAAGCAAAGCCAAGCTGGATGAAAAGAGCTTATTCAGATGAGTCGGTAACGAGGAGGCACGTGGGTGTTTGGTGATTATTTCGAGCGGCATGAGGAACAGGCGTTCATTGCAAAGGCGTTCTTGACGATTATCTTCATCATTCTGGTGAAGAAATATCTGAGTGGCCTGATTATTCTGATTTTCCTCCTTTTACCGATTATTTTTCTCCTTTATATCCGTTTTCAGGCCGCAACCGAAGGCATCAGCACTTTTGAACTGCTCAAACAACATATAACCTTTATACCGGTCATGTACGCAGAGGGGGAGCGCAAGAAAGAAGTCATCCCCTGGGTTACCTATGGCATCATCCTTGCCAATGTCCTGATCTATTATCTCTACGAGGTTGCTTTCGGGGGAAACTCCGATTTTATGATCGATAACCTGGTTTTTCTTCCGCATGTGCCAAACGGCTGGAATGTAGTGGTCAGCGCATTTACGTCAATGTTTCTTCATGCCAATGGCGCCCATTTGTGGGGGAATATGGTTTTTCTCTGGGCGCTGGGCACAGCTGTCGAGAGACGAATTGGAGATATGCGTTTTGCCCTGCTCTACCTTATTACCGGTTTGTTTGGTGGGATAGTCTTTGTACTTGTCACTTTCCTTTCAACGGACATGCCTGGTCACCTCTTGGGTGCATCCGGTGCAATTGCCGGTATTATGGGGATCTTTGCCGTTCGCTGCTATTTCAAGAGCATGGTGTTTCCCGTGCCGATTCTGGGGATCTTCTCTTTAATTTTACCCATAAGCCTCAAAGTCAGGCTTAACTCACTGGTTATTATCGGGCTCTTTTTCCTAAGCGACTTGTCAGGTGGTGTCGATCAAATAGCCGGGACGAGCGCTTCAATGGTGGGGCATTGGGCACATCTGGGCGGCATGATCTCCGGCATGGTTCTGGCGGGCTTCTTCAATCTGGGTAAGGGAGCTGTCGAGGAGCGGCACCTGGAGATCGGCATCAAGGCTGCCGCGTCATCTATCGGCTATGGCCACGGCGAACAGTCGCTGCGCAAGGTTCTGGAACACAATCAGGATAATGTTGAGGCAATACTTGCTCTGGCGCGCCTCAAATCCAAATTTTCGGCCAGTAGCGAAGGCCAGCAGCTTTACGCAAAGGCTATCATGCAGCTTGTCAGGGTTGATCCGAAGGAGGCAGCCGTTGTCTATGAAGAGTATCGCAAGATGTATCATCAAGCCATTAATGCTGACATTCTTTACTTGTTGGCTGGTATATATCAACGGCAATTAAATCTGGAGCTTGCAACCCGCTGTCTCGAGTCCGTTATTTCATCAGGCGCTCCTGGTGAATTGCGTGAAAAAGCCATCTCCCAACTGGCGCTCTTGTTTGACAAGATGGAGCTTGAGGATTCCGCCCTTGGGTGTTACGAAACCATGATTCGCGAATTTCCCCATTCTCACCTGTCGATACGTGCCTACAACCGCCTGGGGCTTGAGATACCGGCGGCTCCAACAATTGCCCAAGCCCAAGAGAGCAGCGTTACACCGCAACCGGCACATGTGGACATACTCCAGCCACAGGTTGTGGTCGATAACGCTGTGACCTGTCCTGCATGCAGTTCGACTATGCGGCAGCGCCGCGCCAATAAGGGGGTACATGCCGGCAAATTGTTCCTGGTTTGTGAGAGACATCCCGAATGCGCCAGCGTGATTCCGGTGGGGGAACATGAGCGTACTGCTTAGAAATTTTACGATCCAACGGTGTTTTTACCAAACAGGTGCCCCATGATCTGTCCGAAATGCGGTTTCGAACAGCCGGATGGTCAGGATGCGTGTATCCGTTGCGGAGTGATCTTTGCAAAGGTGCATTTCATGGCTGTGTCTCATGGTGAAGAACCGGGTGTTTGTGCCGGACATGAGGAGGCGCGGTTTGGCGCAATGCTGAAAATGGCGCTGACTGATATTCCTCAAGAGGAAAACCCGGTTGTCAGAAGCGGTAGGATGCTCGTGTGGTTGGGGCTTGTGGTCTGGGGTGTGAAATTCATGTTCATGCCGATCAGTGGTGAGGCATTTTCAGAGTCATATATGCATCTGGTTAATCTCCCTTTTCATGAAGCCGGGCATATTATCTTCTCGGTGTTCGGCCGGTTCGTTCAGGTGCTCGGCGGAACTTTGGGGCAACTGCTTATTCCCCTGATCGTGGCTGTTTCTTTTGCAATCAAGGGTAATCATTTTGCCGTGTCGGTTGGTCTCTGGTGGCTGGGGCAGAGCTTCATGGACTGCGCGCCCTACATAGACGATGCCCGGGCCGGTCAGCTCATGCTCCTGGGAGGAGTGACCGGAAGCGAGGTTGCGGACTATCATGACTGGGAAAACATTCTTACCCATCTTAACCTGATGCAGTATGACCATTTCATCGCCAGGATATTCTTCGGGTGCGGGGTTGTTATTATGACGGCGGCGCTGGTGTGGGGCGGGTATGTGCTTTATCGCCAGAAACAGCGGGTTTTGCCCTGCACTCAGAAAGATTAGGTGCCATGGCTGAACAAGATTACGACTGGCTTCGTTTCTGGATCCATTTCGTCTGTGGTGCGTTGCTGGGAGGGGTGTTGGGAGCATCTTGCTGGCTGCGTCACTGGCAATCCGGACAGTCGCTTCTGTTGTGGATCGGCGGTTTTGGACTGGCGATGGGGCTGGTGGCAGGAAATTGGGGGGATCGCTTCTGGAGCTGGTTAGTCGATGAATTGCGTTGGTTGCGTTGGTGGATGTGATCAGTTGCATTTTGTGTGCTTGTATGCATTGTTAGTATGTGTGATGTGCATTTAGTGTCTAATTTGTGCCCGGGATTACTCGTTTGAATAGAATTTAAGAATAAAAAAATCTTTTGTAAACAGTGTATTACGCAAAATTGAATATTTTGGCACATTCCCTGTAATCAGTTGTATGAAACACAACGACCCAGCCAGGGAGGATGCCATGAAAACCTCAATCATTAGTCTCGCAATCGCCGTTGTCCCCCTTATCACTCTGGTTAGTTCGGTCATCGTTATCAAGATCATTTCCAGTTGGCATGGTCACCATTCGCTCTCATACCATCGAACTCGCCGCAACATATTGCGTGCTTTGGCTTCCGGCGTGATGATGCGTTGAACTCAATTGTCATACCTGAATCCATGACGCTTCCATACCTTCGCTAGCCTGAAAGGCCTCTGTCTTGGGCGTTTCCGCGGCATGCGACAGCACGTCGAAGACTTGCCTGAGCCGACGATTGCAGCGGCACTGGCGGCGTTGTGGCCCCGGTTCTTTCAGGCACTTCGGTATTCCGGCGTCATGGATTCAGGCAAAACCCATGAAAGGAACGTCCATGTTTCAATCTCGATTGAATCTGCTTGTCCTGTTGTTTGTTTGGTGCGCCATGGTGAGCGGGTGTGCCATTGCCAACGAAAAGAATCGCGTATTATTGAATTCCCTGGACAGTGCGGTGCGCGACACTGCCATTACCAACAGTACGGCCGGTAGGATTGCCGCAGCGCCGCTTGCCGTCCCGGTCGGTACGGTTGCGGGTGTGCTTGATATGGCCGTGATTACACCGGCACGTGCTGTCAGCCCGGCGTGGAGCGATACCAGCGAATTTCTGTGGGAGGACCCGCAAGGATCGGATATGCGCCAGATGATGCTGTTTGTTCCCAAGGTGGTGGCAACACCGCTGGTGTTTATTGGTGATTGGTCATTCAGATCGGTTTTCGACACAAAACTCTAATTCCAAATTGATTTGAAACCGAAATAACTCATAAGGAGGCAGCCATGCGGCGCCTGTTGTTGTTTTTCCTCACACTGAATTTACTGGCCTGCGGCGGTTGCGCCGTGTTTAACCGCAGCAACACTCCGGCTCTTAACTTTGTGGAACGCAATATGATTCCCAAGGAAAATCCAGGCCGGGCTTTGTTCTATCCCCTGGCTATTCCCATTGGGGCGACAGCGGTGTCGCTGGATATGTTCCTGATTCACCCCGCGATGGTTGTGGGAGATGCCTGGGATGATACCGTCGATATGTTGTGGACAAAACACTTGGATTGGGAGGGTCATTATATGACTACTTCAGCCTCGCTTTTGCCCCGTGCGGTGGCAACTCCGCTGGTTGCCGGAGGCGCATTCCTGGGGCGCAGTGCATTTGATATCTCTTCGCGGCGAAAAACTTCTGCGGTGTCACGGGTCGATGATACGGCAGCCCGCAAGGCTGCCGAGGAAAAGCGGAAGGAGCGGCAGGAAAAGGTTGCTCAGGCGCGCCGCTCCCTGGAAGTCGGGGGCCCGGATACGGCGTTTCGTCTTTCAAGCGAAGTCCTGGCGCAGGATGGGAACAATAATGAGGCCACAATCATCAAAGCAACGGTTCTGCTTGAACGCAAAGACCTTGGCGCTGTAGCAGTTCTATCGCGAAGCCGCCTGTTTTTTGGGGACGCGCGCTTTGTGGAGAGTTTTGCCGCGTTGCTGACAAATGGCACGGTGGTGGAGCGGATGCAGTTGTTGGTGATGCTCGATGAATCGGGATCAAATCTTCCCTTATATGGAAAAGGGGTTTCATCTCTGCCATTGTTGATGTCTGCCCTGGAAAAGAATCTGGCTGACAGCGACCGGGCAATTCAAATGAAGACCATGCAATTGCTGGGCAGATATCAGTACGGCAACAGTCAGGCGCGCTTGCTGCTTGAGGGCGTGACAAAAGGGAATGACCCGGTCCTGGCAATCGCGGCAAAAGGCTTATTGCGATAATCTGAAAACAGGGAGGAATTCATGAAACGACGAGCCATCGTACCATTGATCATCATTGCTCTGCTGGCTGTTTCTCTGGTGGCCGTAGCTGGCATTTTCACCAGCGAGCCGCGGGTCCAGGAAGTAACGCCCCAGGTACACAAAAGCGGAACGGAAGGCTATTTTCGGATTGTGACGCCTCTTCCTGTCGGTATCCCTCAAGGAACGGCGGTTCTGCCTGTGCAGGCGGAGTCGGGGGACATATTTCTGCTGAACGCAGTGACGAGCGAAAACAAACCCGGTGATGAGGATGAAGAGGGTTCCAAAGCAACAGGTGCGCATGTCCCCCGGACGATAATCGTTACCGGCCGTTTTTCACGGCCCGGTCCTGCTCGCCTGACTGTTCTGGGGCGGTCGGCCGAAGGGAAGCTCAAGCCGTTGGTGAGGCTGGCTTTTACTCTGCCGGGTAATGATATCAACACTCCGGATGTGCGCACCGAATGGGCGCGCCAGCAGCAGTGGGCCCTTTTTATCTCAGATCCCGATGGAGCAGATTCCTTCAGCTATTACTGGAACGTGGCCATTGCCCCCCGTTATGGTCTGCCGGAGGAAATACCCGGATCATCTTCCCGGTCCCGCCGTGAACCGCCGGATCTTTACAGTGTTTTCACCGGGGCTGCTGCTATCCAGGAGTCGCTGCAGTTGGAGCTTTTGAACACCGCTCCCCGTTCGGATGCGAAAACTGCGGAAAAGGAGGTGCCGCTGGCCAGTTTGAGTGGCCCAACAGTCAAATCGCATCCTTTCCGGGAAATGCTCAAGGGAAGAACACCCCAAGTGCCTCCTTTGGCCACAGTCATCCCGGAAGACCAATATGCAGTTTTCTTTAACGATATCAACAAACAAATCGAGCTTGCCGACCTGATGGACGAGTGGGGGGGCAATCTGCTGCATCAAGTGGAAAGCAGCGCCCGTGATTTCAAGGTAAGGCAAAAGATCAGCAGCCAGCTCTGTCTGGAAAACAGCCAGTTGACCCGTTGGTTCGGGGATCGTGTGGTTGCGGACATGGCATTCACCGGCAGCGACCCCTTTCTCAAGGAGGGAACCGCCTTTACCGTGATTTTTTCCCTGAAAGACCAAAAACGCTTCCGGAAACAGTTGGAAAAGCGGTATGGCGAAGCGGTTTCAGAACATGGGGCGCACGAATCCGGCTTTACCCTGGAGGGTTTTTCCGGCATAGAAGTGGTTTCTCCTGAAAGGAGTATTTCCTCTCACGTCCTGTTCATGGGCAATATCGCGGTTGTTTCCACGAGCAGGGAGGCGCTGGCGCGCATCGTGGCCGTTCAGGCCAAGCGTATTCCTGCGCTGGCCCAGGCTGATGACTTTCGTTACATGCGCACCATTTTTCCGCAGAACGCCTCCGAAGAGGATATCTTCATCTATCTGTCCGATGCCCACATCCGCAATCTGGTGGGACCGCGCTGGAAGATCGGCGAGGCCCGCCGCATGCGTTGCGCCGGTAACATGGCCTTGCTGGCCAATGCCCGGCTCTGGTTCAAGGCCGAGCAGAGACGCGAGCCGACCATGGCTGAGTTGGTGTCAGGCGGCTACCTGGGAAAAAATCCACCGGTCTGTCCGGATCACGGTGCCTATGAAATCGATAAAAGCGGGGTGCCGCATTGTTCGCTGCACAATCGTCCCGGTCTGCTGACTCCGGTGGGAGAGGTCCCTTTGGAGCTGGTCACGAGTGAAGAGGCTGAGCAATATACCGCTTTTGTTGAGAACTATAACCGCTACTGGACCCGTTTTTTCGACCCCATTGGCATCCGGATCAAAATGGGCAAGGATATCCGGATTCAGACCTGCATTCTCCCCTTGATTGAAAACTCCTGGTATGACGGATTGGCCGCCTTTTCGGGCCGGACGCCCGGCACTCTCACCGAAAGTACCGTGCTGCCGCGCACCGTCATGTCGCTACGTGGGCATATGGCGCCGGAATGGCTGCAACAGACTGGATTGATTGATAAATTGACCAGAGATAACCGCCTCGACCTGGCTTGGCTGGGGGATGAGATCTCCCTCAATCTTTGCGATGGTCAGGTGCTGTTCAGTGTGGGGGGCAATGCCATGGGATTGCTGGGGCAGGAAGTCGGCCGTCGGTCTTCTCTGGAGCCGCTGATGATCGGCTATCTCGGGTCGGCTCTCAATCTGCCCACCTATCTGAGCGTCAAGGTTACCGATCCTAAAAAGGCGGAACAGTCAATTCCCCTCTTGTTCAATGCCTTTGGGCCGCGTCACTCTCACGATGATGATTTTTCCATCGAGACCTATTCCCTGGAAAATCACCACGGCAAACCGTTGTATGTGGCCAACTTCACCCTCTGGGTCGTCAAGCTGCGTCTCTATGCAGCGGTAATCGACGACAGGTTGGTCATCGCGTCCCGGCGGGATATCGTCACCGACCTGATGGATGCATCTGCCAAGGGAGCTGGAGCACGGGTGGTCAAGCAGGAAGGCAACATGGAAATGTCGCTCTATCGTTCAGCTTTCAAGCAACTGGAGGATGTGGTCAATTTGGGGTACCAAGAGGAGATACGTCATGCCTGCCACAAGAATCTTCCTTTGGCGGCAATCCTGTTGAAGAATTTGGGCGTTCCGTCCGGCAGCTTTGCAGCGGAAACCAGTGTGCTGAGGGGGTACACGCCGTATTGTCCCTCAGGAGGCCGCTATCTGGTCGATCCCAAAACCGGTGCCATGAGCTGCTCGATTCACGGCGACCGCTACCGGCCCCGCCAACCGGAGTCGGAAGATCAGCGTTCGGCAACCCTCAAGCTGGTCAATACGCTGGAGCGGGTTAATGCCCGGTTGAGTTTTACTCCTGAAGGGCTGATGACTACGGTGGATATCAGGAGGTCGGAGTAGGAATAACTACACCATATTTCGAGTTTGAATGATGAAGAGGGGATCTTTTGTTGTGTGCAGGAGGCCCCCTCTTTTTTTGTCTGAAAAACGTGTTGGGCTGGATGTACATAATATGAATTGTTGCCATGCATTCAATGTATGTTGATGGTGTCTGGACTTTGCGAATAAAGCTGGTTGTGTTGTGCAGTGTTTATTGTAATTACAGATACATACATGTGATGTTCCTTTCTGGCACGCTCCCTGTAATACGTTTGATGTAACACGAACAAACGCAGCAGGGAGGTTGTCATGAAATCCTACATCCACAAATTCTCAAACACCATCATTCCCCTGATCGCTTTGACATTGCTGGTTGTCATTGCCGTGGATGCCTCGAAAAAGGCCGCGCGCTACCAGGCCAATGCTATCGCCCAATCCGAGGCTGTACCACAAATCCCTGCCAGCAGCATTGCCGAACTGATGAACAGCCTGACTTCGGGGAGATAGTCATGATGATCATATGTGTTGTTATTGGAGCCTTGCTCGGCGGAGCGGTATTTGGATTCGGCGGCACTGTCTTCGGAGCGCTTATCGGTTGGCTTTGCTGTGAGACGCTTGAACTGCGGCGCTTGCTGGATAAGCAACAGTTGGAACTGATTTGGTTGCGCAAAAAAAACTCCGAGCATGTGAAGGAAGCCCCTGATGATGAGGAAGTTGCGCCGGATGTGGTTGCGCAGCCGCTGGCAGTGGAGGATATGGAGCCGGTATTCGAGTATTCGCGAGAGTGGAAGCCAAACAGAGCGCAGGAAGAAATAGCGCCTCCTTCCGTCATCCCTGATGTCTCGCCCATAATGACGAAAGATCAATCTCCGGAACCAGAGTTCGAGTTCTCGTCCAAACCGGTTGCTTGCGGTGAACCCTCGGCCATGGAAACCGCAATCAGTAACCTTTTCAGCGGTGAGAACCTGCTGGTCAAGGTGGGAGTATTGATCCTGTTCTTTGGCGTTTCCTTTTTAGTGAAGTATGCCGCTCAGCACGGCTTTTTTCCCATCGAACTGCGCCTGACCGGAGCCGCGCTGGGAGGCTGCGCTTTGTTGGCCACCGGCTGGCGGCTGCGGGAAAAACGCCCGGCCTATGCCCAGGTAATCCAGGGTGGCGGGATCGGTATTCTCTATCTGACCACCTATGCCGCCCTGCATCTCTATCATCTGATTCCCGCAGTACTTGGGTTCATGCTGCTGGTGACTATCTGCGCCCTATCTGCTGTCCTGGCGGTGTTGCAGGATTCCCGCCCCCTGGCTGTCATGGGAAGCGCGGGCGGTTTTCTGGCGCCGGAAGTGGCCGGTATCGGCAGCGACAGCCCGGCTCTGCTGTTCGGCTACTACGCCGTGCTCAACTGCGGCATTCTTGCCATTGCCCGCCTGCGTGCCTGGCGTGAACTGAACCTGCTCGGATTTGTCTCTACCTTTATCGTCAGCGTTCTGTGGGGGGGCCGCTTCTATCAACCTGAGTACTTCTTCAGCGTGGAGCCGTTTCTGGTGTTGTTTTTCCTGATATACGCCGCCTTGCCGGTGCTTTATGCGCGTCAACAGCAAACAGAGACGGATGCTTTTATCGATTGTACGCTGGTATTCGGAACGCCCATCCTCGCCTTTGCCTTGCAGTCTGCTTTGGTGAAACCGTGGGAGTATGGTTTGGCTTGGAGCGCGCTTGCCGCGGGCCTCTTCTATATCGTCCTGGCGGGCAGGTTGTTCCGCAGCCAGCCGGAGCGCATGCGTGGCCTGGCCGAGGCTTTCCTGGCATTGGGAACGGTCTTTGCCTCTCTGGCTATTCCGCTGGCTTTCGAGGGGCGCTGGACTTCGGCTGCCTGGAGCATCGAAGGAACGGCCATGGTCTGGGTCGGACTGCGGCAGGAACGGCGTCTGGCCCGTGCTTTCGGTTATCTGTTGCTGATCGGGTCGGGAGTGTTGTTTTTAAACGATGCCGGCTTGCATAGCGGCGTCTTGCCGGTGCTGAACAGTTTCTACATCGGTTGCCTGTTGATCAGTGCTGCGGCGCTTCTAAGCGCCTGGCTGCTTGGCCGTAACAAAGAAGCTCTTGAACCAATTGAACGTGTTGGCGAACCATTGCTTTTTGTCTGGGGCATGCTGTGGTGGTTTGCAAGCGGGTGGGTAGAGGTGACTGCGCATGTAACGGATGACGTGGCCTTCGGTTCGACTTTGGCGTTCCTGGCCGTCTCCTGCTCTATTTGCAACATTCTGAGAAAACGGCTCGATTGGCAGTTGTTGGATTGGCCATCGCTGGGGCTCTTGCCCGCCTTGGTCGGTTTTCTCTGGCTGCAATGCGTGGGCAGCGACAGTTTTCCCTCCCTGCATGGCGGTTGGTTCGCTTGGCCGTTGGCGCTTGCGGCATGGTATCTGACCTTGTATGGCAATCGCGATCGGCAACCGCGCCTCCCGGCGATAGTTCACGCTGCACCTCTGTGGCTGATAATGCTGCTGGCTGATTGGGAACTCTCCGGTCGCATATCTCACCATCTGCCGGGTATGGAAACGTGGGCCCTGTGTGTTTGGGGAGTGGTTCCGGCACTGATGGTACTACTGATTTCCCGCCGCGGGACACAGTTTCCCTGGCCGGTGGAGGGCAATCTCACTAGCTATCTGGGACTTGGCTCCATGCCTTTGGCAATCGCCGGCTGGTTGTGGGTGCTGTACGCCAATTTGACTCAGGCTGGCAACCCTGCTCCGCTTCCCTATCTGCCGTTACTGAATCCCTTGGATGGGGTCACGTTGCTGGTGGTGGTAAGCCTGGTTTGCTGGTATCGCGCCGTCCATGAATCGCACCTGGAACTGGCCCAGTGGCTTGAGCCCCGGAAGGCCGTTTTCGTTCTGGCGGCAACGCTCTTTCTCTGGTTGAATGCCATTCTGCTGCGCTCCATCCACTACTGGTGCGGCATTCCCTTTACTCCTCAAGACCTGCTTAACTCGTTGACGGTGCAATCCACCCTTTCCATCTGCTGGTGTCTGCTGGCCTTGGCAGTAATGACTGTGGCTACCCGTCGCGAACTACGTTTGGTCTGGATGGCCGGTGCCGGGCTGTTGGGGGTGGTGGTGGCAAAACTTTTTCTGGTGGACCTGGCTGGTCATGGCAGCCTGGCCCGCATCATCTCCTTTGTTGTGGTCGGCTTGCTGATCCTGTTGATCGGCTGGGTTTCGCCGGTACCACCCCGGACGACACAGGGAGAAGCGCCATGAAACCGGAAAAAGTCTTCGGAAAAACGGTTAGCCATAAGGGGCAAAACAAGCGCAGAGAAAAACGCTTACGCACTGCAATCCGCTGGTGCAGGGGAATCAATCCGCATTTGTTCGGGTTTTCGTTGAGGGCTCTTACGGTTTTGGCGGCGCATACGCTCCGCTGGCTCATGGTTCAGGTCGAGCTGCGGTTGCGGCATGGATTTCACAAATATTCCGAGTCCTTAGACTTTGTACGAAATCATGTAATTGGAGTGGGCCGCATTCTGGCCGTGGTGTTGTTGCCGCTTTTATCGCACACCCCTGCTTTGGCCGACAATACGCTGAATATAAGCGATTTTGCACGGGTGATGCCGCTGACGTTTTCCGGTAACGGCGCCCTGTACGAATTGCCGCTTCCGACAGAGGTCTATGTCTGGTCCAAGCGGCATGACGTGAGAGACCTGGCCGTGTTCAACGGACAGGGGGAGGTCGTGCCGTTTACTCTAGTGGCACCGGCAACAGTACGGACGCCACTGCCCGGGCGAGACCTGCCGCTTTTCCCGCTCAATGGTTCAGAGCGTCAACAACGGGGAGATATTGCCTTACAGGTGCGTACCGATGAACACGGCGCCATTGTCAAGCTCAATACCGCTCAAGCTCCTGCGTCTGGAGACCGTGTTGTGGGCTACATTGCGGATGCCAGCACATTGGATCAACCTGTCAATGGTTTGGATCTTGCTCTAAAGCCTGGCTCGCATGGGTATCTGGGCGCCGTACAGGTGGAATGCAGCGATGATCTGCAACAGTGGCGACCGCATGCGTCCGGATCTATTGCCACGTTGTCGGCGGGAGAGCGCCGACTCAGCAGGGAGCGGATCGAGTTTCCTGCCGTCAAGGCCCGCTATTTCAGGCTCAGCATCAGCCCTGAACAGGGTGCTCCGCGCATTGAATCCGTTACAGCCCGGCTTGAACCGCTTTCGGCAACACAGAAGCGCGAAAAATTGAGCGTGATTCTCACGCCGGTCAAGGGAAGAGATGGCGACTACCTGGCGCGCACCAGTGGTCATTTGCCGGTTGACCGCCTGCGACTGGTCTTTCCGGACGAAAATAGTCTGGCCCAGGTCACCTTTTTGTCGCGGCCGGACGACAAAAGTCCCTGGATCGAGCGGGGTTCCGGCACGTTCTACCGTTTGCATCGAGATACGGGCGTGCTGGAAAGCACCCCGCTGGAGATTACGGCTACCACGGATGAACAGTGGCTGATCCGTGTCCGGCAGCCCGGAGGTGGCTTGGGGAGCAACCTGCCTCAGTTGGAGGTCGGCTGGCAACCCCATCGGCTGATCTTTACAGCCCGCGGCGAGCCGCCCTTCCGGTTGGCATACGGCAGCGCCCGCAATGGGCTTGATTCCCTGCAGGACGACGGGCTTACACTTGGACTTACAACCTGGGAACAGCAAGGGATAAAGCCGCTCCCGGCCCAGGCCGGAGCATCGCAGGAATCGGGTGGCAGGCTGGCGCTGCAACCCGGTGTTTCGGCCGCCACCTGGAAAAAGCTGCTGCTCTGGAGTGCGCTGCTCCTGGGGGTGCTGTTGCTGGCACGAATGGCCTGGCAATTGGCGCGGGAAATGAAATCGGTAAAATGAAAAATTAGCCACAAAAAACAACTCTCCTGAGGTTGATTTGTGGTAGAACTGGAGCGAGGTGAGTGACGATGCAGTTTTTTCCGGATAGAAACCAGCTTGCATTTTTTCTGTTGAAATGCGGAATCCTGATTGGATTGGTGACGTTGGGTGGCTGTTTTATGATGGCAATGCCGGGAAAGAGCCATAAAGGCCACTTGCCTCCGCCAACGAATGAGGAACGCTTGCTGGCGGAACGCCTCAAGGCGCGTGTTACCATGCTGGCCGAGACTATTGGTGAGCGCAACACAAACCGATATGATCAGTTGCAGCAGTCGGCGGCGTATATCGGCGAACAACTCCGCGGGATGGGGTATGAGATTCGCCAAGAGCCTTACCAGGCTCGCGGCAAACTGGTAATGAATATCGAAGCACAGCTTAAGGGCGCTCGGCAGCCGGATGAGGTCGTGGTGATCGGTGCGCATTACGATTCACCGCCGGAGTCGCCCGGCGCCAATGACAATGCCTCGGGTGTGGCCGCCCTGTTGGAGCTGGCGCGCCGGTTTAAAGATACAAAGCCTGGTCGTACTATCCGCTTCGTTGCTTTCGTCAACGAAGAGCCTCCTTTTTTTCAGACCGGCCTGATGGGTAGTCGCGTTTATGCTGCGGGTGCCAGGAAACGGGGCGAAAAGATTAAGGCTATGTTGGCCTTGGAAACCATCGGCTATTATTCCGATGCTCCCAAGAGTCAGCATTATCCCCCTCCATTCAACGTGTTCTATCCTGATACCGGCAATTTCATCGGATTTGTCGGCAATACCGGTTCCCGCCAGCTTGTGCGCTCTTGCATCAAAACATTCCGCGAAACTACTCCCTTCCCGTCCGAAGGGCTGGCTGCTCCGAAATTAGTCGCAGGGATCGGCTGGTCCGATCATTGGTCTTTCTGGCAGGAAGGCTATCCCGGTATCATGGTCACCGACACCGCGCCGTTCCGGTATCCACATTATCACAAACCCAATGATACACCGGAAAAGCTGGACTATGAACGGATGGCGCGAGTAGTGTCAGGGATCGGCAAAGTGGTGGAGGGGTTGACGAAATGATGTTTTTTTCAAGGTCCGTATAACAATGATTACTCCATTAATACGCGTACTGGTTCTTCTGTTTTCACTGATCTGCTTGACCTGTTTTCCGGCTTTTGCTGTCGATCTACAGGATGGTGATATTGTTTTTCAGCAATCCAAGTCCTCACAAAGTCTGGCTATCCAGAAAGCGACCGGATCGAAATACAGCCATGTGGGGATTGTCATTTGCCGTAGCGGATTTCCGCAGGTATTCGAAGCTGCGGATAAGGTGCGCTATACCCCTCTGAATGAGTGGATTCGGCGCGGTGTTGGCGGCAAATACGTGGTAAAGCGATTGCGTAATGCAGACAGTATTTTGAACGGAGAGATGCTCAGCAAGCTGCGCAGAATAGCCGAGGAGTTACGCGGCAAACCCTATGACCCTTATTTTGAATGGTCGGATTCACGCATTTATTGTTCCGAGCTTGTCTGGAAGATCTATGAAAGATCACTGGGAATAGAAATCGGGCGGTTGCAGAGGTTGAAAGAAATGAATCTCACATCACCGGTTGTGAGGAAGGCACTCTTCAAAAGATTTGGCAAAAAGGTTCCGCTTAATGAAAAGGTCATTACGCCGGCGGCCATATTCAATTCAAAACTGTTGGTAGCGGTGGAGGCGGGGTAGGCGTTTCCTTTTTTTCAGAATTCATGACGACTGAGCGATTGGCTCTTTCGGCTCAGGTCTTTTGCTTGTTACGCAGTACAAACGTTCCGAGTCTTTCGGGTGTATTGCTGTGCTGGCGCATGGAAAAGCCTATGACGTTCTGGAGTGATAGTGAAGAGAATACTCATCATACTTTCCATATGCGGATGCGCGATTGCCGGGTTATTTCAGTTTGCCAACCGCAAAAGCCGTACTTCTGTTTCGCAAGGCAGCAAGATCGACAGCCGTCCACCGTTGTCGTCGATAGCCAGGAACCGCAACGATTTGTTGCCCCGACATATCTCCGGCGTCGACCGTGTGCTGATTGAAAAAAGGGCTCATCGCCTGACCCTTTATCGCAAAGGTGAGATACTCAAGACATATCGCATTGCTTTGGGGAAAAAGCCGGTGGGGAAGAAAACCACTAATGGCGACTGCAAGACTCCGGAAGGGACGTATAGTATTGATCAGCGCAAGGCCAATAGCCGTTACCACCGCGCGCTGCATATCTCCTATCCCAATGCCGAAGACCGGCGCCAAGCCAAAGCCCGCGGCGTTTCGCCCGGGGGCGATGTCATGATCCACGGCCTGCCCAATGGCTTTGGCGCAGTTGGCTCGTTGCATCTGAAGCGGGACTGGACACTCGGCTGCATAGCCATGACCAATGAGGAGATCGATGAACTGTGGCACGCTGTTCCAAATGGAGCTGTTGTTGAGATTGTTCCGTAAAAGAATTGGTTAACAGTCCGCCCGGGATCCAAATAGAACATTCTGTCGAATCCGAATCGCTCGGCTTTGTAGCGCCATACATAGGGAATCTGGGTGATGATGGAATAGTGCAGGTGAGGCGGTTTGCCGGCAGCGTTTCCGGTTGTGCCCACGGATCCGATCTCTTCTCCTTTGGAAACGTATTTTCCACTGTTCGCCTTTATGGTTTTGAGATGAGCGTAGTAATGGATATGCCATTTAGGTCCCAGAACCGTCACTGCGTTGCCGCCGGCTCCCTGCGTATCGGTACATATCACCAGGCCGGAACTTGCTGCGATTACCGGTGTTCCCTCTTTGGCAAAAATGTCGATTCCCCGATGCACTCCCGATTTTCCCCAAGGCTGGAACCAGAATGAATGCGCGTTCCAGTCGGCTGGTGTGGCTCCTTGTACCGGAATGATCAACCGTTCCGGCACAAGGAGGCCACTGATCAGGACTATCACGGCAATGACGGCGCATGAAAGCATGACACGTTTCTTCGAAATCATGATTGAAGGCACTCACGAACTTCCGTAGTGCCGGTTTCCTCCGGTGCGATAGCATACCAATTGATCTTCCTCGTCAGGTACATGACGATACCCAGCATCACGAATAGCCCGATGCTGCCGATCAGCAGAGCATAATCCTCCAACTGTAGCGTTACATACAGGAAGCCATAGAGAAAGCTCATCAGAGCGCCAATGGTGGCTGCGATGCGTGTGCTTTTCAAAATTCCCTTGGAATAGGTGCTGACGAGCAGAACCGAGGCAATGCCTGCGATCAGGTAGGCTGCTGCAAAGCCGGCATGCTCCGAAACGGAAAGAAGCAGAAGGTAGAAGAGGCAGATGGCAAAACCGATCAACAGATACTGTATCGGATGAACCCTGGTTTTATTGGTCACCTCGGTCAGGAAAAACGCGACTAGGGTCAGCACGATGAACAACACCGCATATTTGGCGGTGCGCATGGATTTCTGATACTCGTCCACCGGGCAGAAGAACTGCGCTCCGAAAGCCGATTCCATGACTTTGTCGTTTTTGCCTGCCCATTGTTGCGGATAGTTCCTGTTGAGATTCAGAACTTTCCACGTTGCGTTGAATCCCTGATTGTTAACCACCCGTTTATCGGGAAGAAACATGCCGGTAAAGCTCGGATTTATCCAGGGCGATGTAAGCTGAACCGTTGTAACCTTGCCGAGTGGCACAAAACTGATCTGGCCGCTTCCGTTCAGGTTGAGGCACATCCGGAAGCTGTACTTTTCCTGGCGGGAGGAAACGGGCACGCGTGCGCTCACTCCTGATTCCATCACCGGAGCTGCGTTGATTCCGGAGCTTATGGGGATGTTCTCGTTGTTCCAGGTGGCGAGGTTGGTTTCCTTGATTCCGCGCAGATCCGGAACACCCATGGAAATGGTTGCCTCCTCCCAATGGATGTCTTTTTCGTCGATTCCCAATTCCGTGAGCCCCTTTGTCCGGAAATCGGCGTTGATCTGCAATTCGGCATTATAGAGTACTACCTGATACATTCCCCGGTGCCTTGTTTCCGGTTTTACGGAACCGGTTATGTTCAATTGGTCGGGGAGGAGATGGGCGTGGGAAATGGTTGTTTTTTCTCGCCCCTTCTCATCGGTAAAATACTCGGTATAGGGGACGGAGAGTATTGGGCCCGTAATGGTTTGTTCGCCACCCCATTTTGAACTCACCTCTTTTATGACCTCTTCGCGTCGCTGCTCCCGTTCGTGGATTACCCCTTTGATCATCTCCACCGGGATCAGCAAGGTTAAAACCAGCCCGGCAATGACCATCAGCCTGACGATAACTGAATTACGTATCCTGCTGAGGATTTGATGTAGTACGTTCATCTTTCGCCCCCTTTTGTTCTTGATTGTGCCTGTCGCCACGTAATTCCGTTATAAAACGGCGCTGTGCATTCGGTATGGTTGAGAAGAGGAGGTTTCGCGGAATTTATGTGCAGATTTCGTGCAGGTGGGGCAAATAATTGCTGAACAGCGTCACATTACGTGATTGTCATGTGCCCAAGCTTCGTATATGGTCGCGGCATTATTGGTTTTCAATGTTTTGAAGGGAGAGCCGGAATGAAAATCCGCAATGAGAAGGGGGCGTACCGTGCCGGTCTCAGAAATCGTTGTTACGCCCGCTTACCGGCGCCGAATTGCCCGACGAGGCCTTTGGTATCTGTTGTGGGGTGCCGTGCTCTCCTCTGCTGATGGTGCTGAACGAACCGAAAACCAGTCTGCTCCCTGATCTGCTGCCGCTAAATGAAGGGTCAAATGAACAACAAAGAAAAAATAGGAAGATATCTGGATCGCGTAAAGCAAATCGGATTCATGGTCTTTGTAGCGTTTTTGCTCATCAGCCTCATAAAACCGATGACAAAAACAGTGATATGCATATTTTCGAGCCTTTTCTTGGTTGAATTAGTTAGATGCATTATAACTAGGGAAGTTAGCTTAAGGGGTGGAGGTTCTTTCAAAAGGAAAAACATGCCTTTAGGCTATTGGTCTGTGGTGTTTTTTTATTTCATGGCAATAGGAGCTTTTCTCCTTTTGGCATTCAAGTTTTACTAATTTAGAACCGATTCATTGGTGTCTTCGGCGCAGGAATGACGGTGTTGGCATAAGAAGGAGCGATAGATTCTTGATTACATTCCAGATCAGTATCAACGGAAAACCATACCACGAATCTGAAGAGATAACAGTGTTGACTATGGTTGTAGAAGAGGTTCGGCGTCGTATGGAACCACGAATTTCGTTGCATGCGGGGAGTGCTGGCGAGGGTTCCTTGCAGTGGCTGAAACCCAATTTGGGTGTCGGAGATGAAATCGCTATTCGAATTGTAGAAACTGCCGAGCAGGAGGACTCGGAATCTCTAATGTGCAGTTTCTGTGGCAGGGAATCCCACGAAGTGTCGAGCCTCATTGCAGGCCAATCGGCATTTATTTGTGACGGCTGTATTCATGGTCTTGGCTCAGCTCTGAGGGATGGAACAGCATTGCCGCTTGGTGCTTCCATCCGGGGTAAGCACGAGGGGGCGTGTGGAATCTGTGACAAACATCCTGGGGATATCCCAGGAGTTATCGTGAGAAATGGGGCAGCAATATGTCCGGAGTGTCTTCATGCATGCTCGGATATTTTATGCAATGACTCTTATGGCAAATAATTGGACGGTGACTGAATTGGCCAATTGAGCCGCCCTACTGACGCATGTGACTCTGCATGGATGAGGAATCCACTTTTGAAACAGGCTTCTGTGAAATTATTAGCTCGCAAAGCAACTACTTGTCATTGTCTCGTACTGTTTGTCTTTGTCCTGCTTGGATGCAACAGCGGCATCCAGGAGGCGCCAATCGTGCCTCGGGTTGCAGAGCCTCCGGGGTTTTCGAAAAAACTATCCGAAGCGGCTATAGAAAGGTTGAATCATAAGGTCAGATACGATCCAAAGTACCTCAAAATCCCCTATCCGAACGGGGATGTTCCCGGAAATATCGGGGTTTGCACGGATGAAGTGATCAGAAGCTACAGAAAGCTCGGTATTGACCTTCAAAAGGACGTCCACGAGGAAATGCTTGCAAATTTCAAGAGATATCCAAGTCGTTCGCATTGGGGACAGAATTCGACGGATACGAACATCGACCACCGAAGGGTGCCGAATCTTCAAGTGCTATTCACCAGAAAGGGCAAGAAGCTTTCCGTAACCAATAACCCGAAAGACTATGTGCCGGGCGACATTGTTACGTGGGATGTTCCGGTGAAACGGCCTCATATCGGCATAGTGGTAAACAGAAAGCAAAAAGGCAGCAACAACTTCATGATTGTCCATAACATCGGGGCTGGGCCGGTTCTGGAAGATATGCTTTTCAAATATCCGATTACAGGCCACTATCGATACTACGGCAATCTTGTGAAAATGTGAGTAAAGAATCGCATGCTCGATAACACACGTTGGGACAACCTTTTGCTGCGTTTGACCGGGAACGCTCCTCCGCCGGATGCTTTTGACCGGCTGGTAGCGGCATATTCCGAACCTCATCGCCATTATCATACAACTTCCCATATCGAGCACTGCCTTGCGGAATTTGATGCTGTGGCGGATTTGTGTGATTCCCCGGATGAGGTTGAGTTCGGAATTTGGCTTCATGATGTGGTCTATGATCCCCGCGCGTCGGATAATGAGGAACAAAGCGCACGAATTGCCGGAGAAATCCTGGGACAGATGAACTGTCCGCCAAAACTGATCACCGCTATACGGAAGCTGATTCTGGCCACCAGGCATATTCAACAGCCGCCGACCTCTGATGCCCGCTTGCTTGTTGATATCGACCTTTCTATGCTGGGACAACCTCCGGATGTCTTCGGAATGTACGAGAGAGCCATCCGGTCGGAGTATTCCTGGGTTCCGGAGGAGTCGTACAGAATCGGCAGATCAAAGGTTCTTCGCAGTTTTCTGGACAAATCCGCGATCTATTGCACGGATGGATTTGAAAAGAAATATGGTCGACAGGCCAGGGAGAACATCATGAAAGCCCTGGCCGTATTGGAGCACTAACCGGACAGGCTGGTCCGTTGATGCTCGAAATACGAGGGATAGTAGCGTGGCATCACTGTGCTTGCCGCATCAGTCCCATAATCCGGGTCTGCGCAATCTGCCCGCTCAGGTTCCAGGAGCGCCAATCCCTGTCCTGAGACGATTTCATGCGCCATTCAAGGTCTGAGATGATTGCGTAGCGGGCCAGAGGGTCGAACTTCGGCAATGCATCGATAAGCGCGGGAACGGCATCCGAACTGAGCGTTGTCAGGTAGTGCGTGTCAACCTTGTTGTCGGCTGCTGGATGTGCCGTGTTCATGCGAACAATGATCGCGTCGGGGTTGACTATATCGAGCAGGGCAATAACAGCCAGACCCGATACCAGGGCACCGAAGGCAAATCGGTTGCGCTTTTCGAATAGCACTGTTTTTAGGAACCAGACAAAGACCAGTGCCAGCCAGACCATGAATGAACTGGTATAAAGCCGCAATTCCGTAAGTCCGAAACTGCTTTGATAGAGAAACATGCGGTGCATGGCCGAGGTCATGATGGCAAACAGCATCATCACCAGTGATCCCGAAAGAATTTTGAACATGCGGGCAGTCTTGGCGGATTCCGCATTCTGAAACCAATGGATGGTCAAAAGTAACGGCAATACCAGCAGGGAAACCGTCACTAACTCGAAAAAACCGCGGCGGGCATATGTCGCCGCACTGAGTCCCTGAGTGCTTGCCAGCACGTCAGAACCGCCGAAGAAATATCCGAGTTGCGACACGATGAATCCAAGGAAAAGCAAGTTTAACGTACCCAGCAATATGCCGGTCTCGATCATCCCCACCGAAGCCTGTCCCCGCAGGGGAGTGAGATCCGAGCGCTTCGGTTCGAGCATGATACGCAACAGGATCCCACCTCCGATCACCGTACAGATCGGCAGCCAGAGCAACATACTGAGAAACGCCGATAGATCGATGTCGAATAACCTCATCACGAGCTGTTCAAAAGAAGCGTCGGCTTTGATAAGTAAGACGCCGAACAGCAGAAGCAGCGGAATTGAAATCAGTATGCCGCGAATTATAGCCATGGGCGTACTGCCGATTCCCGGCCTGGATATGCTTAGCGATGAAATTGCGGAAGTGGTGGATTGCACGTAGGCAATTGGCGCCGCCAGCCATTCCCGAATCAGCCCCAGTGAGTATTCATTGACTTGCCCTATGGCCAGACTGCCGTTTGACCTGCGCAGCGCAGCCAGAGAGAAGAGAGAACAGAGCGCTATGCCGTTAATAAGCTTGAGAGTATCGGAATCCCGCCAGGCAAAGCTTGCGGCGAAGAAACAGGCCGGAATCGCCAGGAGGGAAACCCGAAAGGGAATGTGATAGTCGTAGTGGCGGGCGAGAAAGGCGGTAATCGCCATGAAGGTAACGGTCCAGACCAGGATACCGACTCCCCAGGGGACAGCTCTCAAAAGCAGATCGGCCAGCATTCCCAAAATTAAGCCGCCCGCCAAGAGGGGATGAATCTCCTTTTCCGTTGTGTGCATGACGCTTCCTCCATGGATGAAATGTGTGTGGAAACGAGCATGGACCGGGAAAGTTGCGTACGTATGAAATGCCTTTGGTAATATGATGAAAAAATTGTGCAGAATGTGTGCAGGATGGTTGGTTTTAAAAGGTGATTAATGTACAGTGATGCCGTTTTCAGCATATTAAAATCCCCGGAGCAGGACAATGGCTGGTGACCCCTTTGTGTTGGTAGTTGACGACGATCCCCATATTCGGGAAGTTGTGCGCTTTGCCCTTGAGAAGGGAGGGTTCAAGGTTGCCGAGGCAGCGGATGGACGCCAGGCATTGAGCCAGTTTGCTTGTCTGCACCCGGACCTGCTGATACTCGATATAACGATGCCGGAATTGGATGGTACGGATGTCTGTCGTTCGATCCGCGCCGGTTCGGATGTGCCAATCATTTTCCTTTCATCACGGGATGACGAGATCGACCGTATCGTAGGGCTTGAGTTGGGTGGCGACGATTATGTCACCAAACCGTTCAGCCCCCGCGAATTGCTGGCCCGCGTCAAGGCTGTGCTGCGGCGCAGGGTGGCGATCAATGGGGCCGGGAATAATGATGGTATGGCAGCATCTTCCACGGAGGAAATGCGGCACGGTCGGCTGCGTCTGGATCTTGACCGCTTTCAGGCCCGTTGGGGTGATAGGGATGTGGCACTAACCGTAACTGAATTTGGTATCCTGCGCACCCTGTTGGGGTATCCAGGCAAGGTTTTTTCCCGCGATGAGTTGATGACCGGCGCTTATGAGCACGACACCCATGTCACCGACCGGACCATAGACAGTCATGTCCGCCGTATCAGGCGTAAATTCTCCGATGCCGGGGGAGACCCGGTTGAAACGGTGCATGGCGTCGGTTACAAACTCGGCCCCTGCCTCGGGGAGAAATGAATGAGCTGGAGGCCGCGTCTCAGCACCATTTTGCTCTTTATCAATTTGGGTATCCTGCTTCTTCCGCTGGGGTGTGTCAGTGCGTTGCGTCTCTATGAGAGCGAGCTTGTCAGGCGTACCGAGTCTGAACTGATCTCCCAGGGCACGTTGATCGGCGCTGCCTACCGCGAAGAGTTGCTGCAGCTCTTCTCAACAGCAAATAATGGTGCAGAGGGCACCGCTTCCAGTTCGTACGGATTACCGGCGGCGATCCAGCGCCAACAGTCCTCGTATGATAGAGCGCCTCAGAAATATCATCCCATTTCACCTGAGCTCGACATTGCCAGCGAGACCATTCGGCCGCCTGCTCTCGCCGCCGTTGCTTCGCACACATCTCCCGACCGGTTTGCGGTTGAAGCGGGCCGGAGAGTCGCACCGATGTTGCGCAGCAGCAAGGATGTCACCCTTGTGGGCATTCGCGTTCTCGATTTTTCTGGAACGGTTGTGTCCACGACAGGCGGAGAGTTGGGATTATCCCTGACAAACCATGAAGAAGTCCGGAAGGCGCTTGCCGGAAAGTATGCCAGCCTCCTCCGGCAGCGGATTAGTGATGAAGCACAGCCTGCCGTGACATCTCTGAGCCGCGGCACTTTGTTGCGTGTCTTTGTCTGCATGCCGATAGTTCATGAAGGGCGCGTTTATGGCGCTGTCATGCTTTCCCGCACTCCATTGGACATCCGCAAGGCGCTCTATTTGGTTCGCGGCCAGATTGCGATTGCAGGGGCCGCACTCATCGGAGTGGTGCTGATTATCACGATCCTCACTTCGATCACTGTTAACCGCCCTCTCAAGGCATTGGTGCGGCAGGCGGAGCGCATTGTTCAAGGCGAGAAGGTCGGACCGCTCGTGCCGGACAAATCAGGCATCCATGAAATTGCCCTGCTTTCCCAGGCAGTCTCGGCTATGGCAAAGACCCTGGAAGAACGGGCGGATTACATTCGTACCTTTGCTGCAAACGTATCGCATGAATTCAAAACACCGCTGACCTCCATTCGTGGCACTGTCGAATTGCTGGAAGATCATCTGCACAGTATGTCCGATGATGAGCGCAATCGTTTTTTGCGGATCATCGCCTCGGATACGGAACGTCTGGATCGGTTGGTACGCCGTTTGCTTGAGCTTGCTCGTGCTGATACTTCTACGGCGGGTGATGAGCGAATCGATGCCCTTGCCGTGTTGAAGTCGCTGGTGCAGCGCTATGACGAACAGGGCACGCAGATTTTCCTGGAGGGCGGGGATTGCCCGGCTCCGGTCAAAATGGGCCGCGAGGTCTTCGAGTCGCTTGTGTCGAACATGATCGAGAATGCGCGCCAGCATGGCGGGGAAGGGGTGCGGATCAACATCAGCGGTCATGTGCTGGAAACGCCGGATGACAGGGCTTTTGAGATACATATCCGCGATGATGGTCCGGGGATCTCTCCGGGAAACCGGGACAAGGTCTTTCGCCCGTTCTTCACCACAGCCCGCGAGAGCGGAGGGAGCGGTTTGGGGCTGTCCATCGTACAGGCGCTGCTGCATGCCCACGGCGGCTCGATTTCTCTGGAGCCGAGCGACAAGGGCGCCTGGTTCAGGGTAAGGGTGCCGGTATGATGGCGAACAGAAGGGTCATGGGCAGGCGGAACACGCTTCTTGTTTGTCTTTCGTTGGTAATTATGGCGGGCTTAGGATCACGAATGGTCCACACCGGTTTCCCGATTGTGGATAAATATGCGGGCGATGCTCTGTATGCGGCGATGGTTTTCCTGCTCATTTCTCTTTTTTCACCAGCTCTGTCACCTCGCGCACGAGCTTTTGCGGCACTGGTCATCATGACGGCACTTGAGGTATTTCAGTTGACGTTACTGCCGCGAGAGATGAGCAATAGTTCATACATCATGGTGAGGGTGGCTGGACGACTGTTGGGCACCACGTTTAGCTGGCTGGATCTGGTGGCATATTACGTGGGAATTGGTTCGGCTTTGCTTGCCGATCATTACTGGATCACTACGATACGAGAGGACGTCGGGTAACAATTTATGAAAACAAAACATGTAGCATCGGTTCTTATCGCCGCAATCACGGCGGCAGCAGCGACACAAAGCGTTCCAATGGCGTGCGCCGATAACGTCAATCCGTCTTCATCCCATTCCACAACGGTTCCCGACAGCATCCGCTCCTCGGAGCGGCTCTATAACCTGCCCGGACTCGACAATGTGGGGCGTGTCGAGTCCGGCATCTTCCGGGGCGCGCAGCCCGGCAAGGATGGCTATGCCACCCTGAAGCGGATGGGTATTAAGACGGTGATTGACCTGCGCACAACAGCGAACGAAAAAAAGCAGGTTGAGGCTGCGGGGATGAAGGCCGTCGCCGTTCCCATTGTTATGAGTCGAAAAGGCCTAAAGGAAAAGGTTGACCGGGTGGTGGCTCTGATGGCCGATCCCGCCAATCAACCGGTTTTTGTCCATTGCCGCCATGGCCAGGACCGTACCGGTATTGTAGTGGCGGCCTATCGCATGAAGCAACAGGAGTGGTCTCTGACGGATGCTGAGATGGAGATGCAGGCCTTCGGCTTTAACGATGTCTGGATAAACTTCAAAAGGTTTATCCGTCAGTATGGGGCAGAGATAGCCAAAAAGTAAACCTGGAACATGCGGGTTCGTGCCAAGATCGCAAGGCTTTGCGCGAGTAAGTGTTGTATTGGATAATTTTCCTTAAGGAGCCTTTTGATGAAACGCAAGCTGTTCGCCTCCACCTTCCTGCTCTCCTTCTTTCTGTCCCTTCCGGTTTTTGCCGCTAATGTCTGTCAGCAGCACCGCATAACTGTCCATGGAACCAGCCGCGGAATGGTGGAAAACTCGCTCAAAAGAGAGGTCGAGGAATTCCGGTCCCTGGCGGAACGGGCTCTGATGCTGCGTGCCGAGACTATCAAGGTTGGCAAGGCGATCAAGGATAAGATGGATAAGGGTAAGCCATTGACCGGTGATGATATCGCCCTGATCAACACTGGTATCGTCGAACATCTGGCGCTGCGCAAGGATCTGCTCGCAGTTGCTGAAGCCCACGAATGCTGGCTGGATGGCTCGGAAAAGGAATTGCTGCGGCAAGGCATCACACCGGAATCGCGCCTGACCGGAGTGATGCTTTCGCTTTCTTCGGCCATGTTGCTTTATGACAACTACCTGTTGGCCATTTCGCTTTTCGAGGGTGACAGCAAGCTGCGGCGCATTCTTAATGAACGCGATCCGGGCTATCAGGTTAAAAGTATCGAGCTGGCAAAAATCACCATGAATTATAACTCAATAAGTAACCGGGGCCGGGTGCGTAGGGCGATCAGGTTCTATGAACGCGCAACAGTGCATTCCTTCAAGCCGCTGGTCGTCAGCCGGGAAGCCGAATACCTCAAGATGTTGATTGCCCAGAGTCCCTCCTATACCATGGTCAAAAAGTGGTCTCCCATGTATGTGGTCGGCCGCAAAGTGGGCTTTCTGGGCGGTGTCACGAATGATACCATGACCACTATGGAGCGAGAAGGCGTCAACATGTTCAGCATGGTTTTCGGTAATGCGGTTGGGCTGGTTGAAACCCGCAAGGGGAAACTCTATAAAAAAGGAAACGTGCAGACCGATGTCAGCGGCAGTCTGAGGGCGGGCGACATTTTGCTGGAGAAGACCCCCTTCCGTCTGACCGATAAACTGATCCCAGGTTATTGGGGGCATGCGGCAGTCTGGATCGGTACCGAGGCTGAATTGAAGGAACTGGGCATCTGGGACCATCCATTGGTGTCCCGTTACCGCGATGAGATTCGCGAGGGAAGGATGGTGGTGGAGGCGTTGCGTTCGGGCGTGGAGATGAATACCCTGCAGCATTTTCTCAATGTTGACAGTGTGGGGGTTCTGCGAAAGCCGAACCAGAGCAGGGAAGCGCGCGCCAACACGGTCATCCAGGCATTGCGGCAGGTGGGAAAACCCTATGATTTCAACTTTGATGTGGAATCAAAGGGGCGCGTCTACTGCTCAAAGCTGGTGTATCTCAGCTACAGCGGGATTGACTGGCCCACAAAGAAATCCATGGGCCGCACTACGTTTACTCCCGACGATGTGGCGATCGAAGCTACCAGGGACCATGTTCTGCAGGTGGTGACCTTCTATCACGACGGCAAGCGGGTAAATAATGCTCCGGCCGTGCGCATGGCTGAGTTGATGGGGGCGGCAGGCAAATAGACCAAACCGGGTGTGCAAACGATTATACTGTTTGCACACCCCATAAAAAAACTACTAGTACTTTTGCTCCTGTATCTCTTTGTACACAACCTTCCCGTTTTTATTAACCTGAGAATGCAGGCTGTGACGCCGCAACTCCATTCAGTTTGGACAACCGTTTTGGGTAAAACCATCACCGTCCCTTGTCCGCTATTTCCTGTCCTCCATCGAATTCATGCTTCATGATTGGTGAATCAGGCCCGAACGGTACACCGTATCCGATGTAGTCATCAAAGTAGAGATGCTCTCTTTTTGTTTTAAAACAAACTCAAGCTACTAACATGCTAAAAAACATGGATTTTTCCTTTTGGGCTTCGGGATTGCTATACTCATAGTGGCTTGCGGCAAAATTTTATAAATATTATCTGATTATATTTTGTTTAAATTTGTTGGATTAAACCGTTTACTTTAGGTGGCCGGTTTTTTTTTATGGCTTTCACGTACTGTAAATTGGTTGGGTTTTATATGCAAAAATATTTGTTTTGATAAATTCATAATGAAATGTTAAGGGTTGTGCCTGTCGGTGTAGGTAATAAGTTATATATGAGTGTACACAGACTGATGTTGAGGGAGATTCGATGATAGATGTAAAAAAACTGGTATTTGAGTATCCCGGAACACGGGCTTTGGACGATGTTTCGTTTACGATCCGCGAGGGAAGCATAACCGCGCTGGTCGGTCCCAATGGCGCCGGCAAGACCACCTTGCTGCGCTGTCTAGCTGCATTGGAGGAACCGGTATCGGGCTGCGTTCTGATGAACGGGGCCAACATTCTCGCCAACCCCCGTGCGACCCACCGCACTATCGGCTACCTGTCCGACTTCTTTGGTCTGTACGAGGATCTGACGGTCCGGCAGTGCTTGCGGTATGCCGCCATGTCTCACGGCATCCCCGATGACAGGCACGAGCAGGTGATAGCATGGTGTGTGGAACAGTTGGAGATAGCCGACCGCCTCGAACTAAAGGCTGGTTCCCTGTCGCGTGGTCAACGGCAGCGACTTGCCATTGCTCAGGCCATTATCCATGAGCCGAAGTTCCTGCTGCTGGATGAGCCTGCATCTGGGCTCGATCCCGAGGCGCGGCACAGCCTTGCTGTTTTGTTCAGGCGGCTGCGGGACAATGGCATGACCTTGCTGGTGTCCTCTCATATTCTCTCCGAACTGGAGGAATATTCCACCGATATGCTGGTTTTGCGGGGCGGCCGCATCATCGAGCATTCCGCCATTATTGGAAGCAAGCAGAACTTGCTTCTGGAGATCAGGCTCGCATCTCCACATGACAGCCTGCACGATATACTTGCGGCCAGGGATGATGTCGCGGATTTGCGCGTGAGCGAGACGCAGGCGACGTTTTCGTACAGCGCCGACCCGCTTGAGCAGCATCGGCTGTTAAAGGAGCTTCTCGACGGAGGAGTATCCATTTGTTCTTTTGCGGAGCAAAAGCAGAATCTGCAGGAGGCTTATCTGAAAACTGTGAAACACGACGGCGCACAAGGGGGTGGGAAATGAACGTCAATCCCGAGTTCCGCAGAAATCTTTGGCTCGAAATTTCCCCTTTTCGTCTGATCGGCATGCCATTGGTCCTGGGGGTAGTTGTCTACCTTGCTTACCTGATCGACAACAACCGGATGGCTGGGGGAGTTTCATCGGCTTCAGCAGGGATGTTTTTTCTTATTTCCCTGATTTGGGGGACCAAGCTGGCTTCGGAAGCCATTATGAATGAAATCCGGGATCACACGTGGGACGGTCAACGCATGTCCGTTATCACGCCCTGGCAACTGACCTGGGGAAAGCTCTTTGGCAGTACTGTCTATACATGGTACGGCGCTTTGATCTGTCTCTGCTTCTTTGGGGTGTCGGCAGCAGAGGACGAGCCGGAAAAAGTCTTGAAGATAGTGCTGGTGCTGATACTTTCGGCCGTGCTGGCACATGCCGTGAGCCTTCTGGCAAGTCTTATGGCAATCCGGAAGGAGCGAAAATCCAATAAAAGCCAGACTGCGGCAATGCTCATACTCGGGCTCATTGCAGCTGGCCCGTTCTTCAATATGGCTCTCGGCAAGGCTACGACAGTCAAATGGTTCAGCGAATATCATTCCCAAATAGATTTTCTGCTCTGGTCTGTTTTGGCATATGCTGTATGGGCGATTGTCGGAGTTTATCAGATGATACGCCTGGAACTGAAGATGAAAAACGGTCCCTGGCTATGGTTCGGTTTCGTATTGTTTGTCATGCTGTATGGAGCGGGCTTTTATCATGGCCCGCCGCAGGTCGGACGCTACGACTTGCCGGCGTCTCCTGCGTTCCTGGCCGCGTATTGCATCTCGATGGGCGCTGTTTATTTTATGGCTTTTGCCGAACGCAAGGACTTCCTGGCGCTCCGGATGGTTATGCGGCTGGCTTCGTCGGGAAACTGGCGGCGGTTTCTGGAACAGGCGCCCCGCTGGATTCTCACACTGCCCATAACTGTTTTCGCAGGTAGTGCAGTTCTTGTTACGGCACAAGCAAGCAACTCCGGCCTGAATGAAAATGTCGCCTTTGTAATTGCAAGTCTGCTCTTCATGTCTCGTGACTTGGGGATCCTGCTTTTCTGTAATCTTGCCAGAAATGCCCGCCGCGCCGACCTGCTCTTCATTTTGTGTCTGGTCTTGCTCTATGGAGTCTTTCCTGCAATCTTGTCAGCCATGAAAATGGATGACGCAACGCTGGTTTTCTGGCCGCGCGTCGATCTGCATCCTGTTTTGATATGTGTGGCCGCATTGCTGGAATCCCTTGGGGTGGCCGCTTTGGTTGGTATGCGTTGGAAGAAAAGAAGAGCCGAATGAGCGTGAAAGGGGCAGGGGTACCATTGAAACGATTACTTCCGTATCTTCCCTGTCTCGTTTGTCTGATTGGGCTCTTGCTCATTGTTATCGGCGTGTTTACCGGCCCGCTTATTCCGTATCAGGACCCTCCGCCGGAGTTGATTGCTCTTGAAATGAAACAGACGCGGAATATGCATGATTTCATGCATGCCGGCTCAGTCGTTTTGCCTGTCGGCATCATTTGGACAATAGCCGGTCGGATTTTCAGAAGAGTTTCCCGACGGTGAAAACGAACCTGTTGTTGTAATGTTATGCGTAAAATTCACTTACGATGGAGCTACGTCAATGAATCGTTCAATGTGTAAGAGGGAACAAGTGAGGCATTTCAATTTTCTCCAAATTGTAATTTACCTGTTACTTACGGTCATGCTTTTGCCGGGCTGCAAGAAAAAAGCAGAGTTTGAACCAGCTTCCTCCCCTGCTCCCGTAGCTGAAATGGATAATTCGCTTTCCATGCCTGAGCGCCAGCCGGACTCTCCCGATAAATACAATACCGAGGGATATGATCGGGTCAATGAGAATCCATTCCTTGATGCGCTTCAAAACCCCCTTTCAACCTTTTCGATCGACGTGGATACCGCTTCGTACGCAAATGTGCGCCGGTTCATAACCGACGGAAGTCTTCCGCCTCCCGACGCTGTGAGAATCGAGGAGCTGATCAATTACTTCGACTACAAATATCCCCAGCCAAAGGGAGACGTCCCCTTTTCCTTTACCACCGAACTGACCGATGCTCCCTGGAAACCGGGCAACAAACTTCTCCTCGTTGGTTTGCAGGGTGTGAAGGTGCCGATGGACAAACTTCCTCCCGCTAATCTGGTGTTTCTCATTGATGTGTCCGGTTCAATGGAAGATGAGAACAAGCTGCCGCTGCTGGTCAGGTCGCTCAAGTTGCTGGTCGGCAAGCTGAGATCCAATGACCGGGTAGCTATCGTCGTTTATGCGGGGCAAGCCGGGCTTGTGCTTCCGTCTACGAGCGGAGACAAGAAAAAAGAGATACGGGCTGCGCTCGATGGCCTTAGCGCAGGTGGAAGCACCGCAGGAGGGGAGGGGATAGAGTTGGCTTACAAGATTGCAAGGAAGAATTACATCAGGGGAGGAAACAATCGCGTAATCCTGGCGACGGACGGCGATTTTAACGTTGGGGCGTCCAGTGATGCCGCGATGGAGCGGTTGATCGAGGAAAAGCGAAAAGACGGCGTATTCCTCAGCGTATTGGGGTTTGGCATGGGAAATTACAAGGACTCCAAAATGCAGAAGCTGGCGGACAAAGGCAACGGAAATTATGCCTACATAGATACATTTGAGGAAGCGAGCAAAGTTCTTGGCACGCAGTTCGGCGGCACCTTGATGACCATTGCCAAGGATGTCAAGATGCAAGTCGAATTCAATCCGGCCAGGGTGAAGTCACACCGTTTGATAGGTTACGAGAAGCGAGTCCTTCGTCGTGAGGATTTCGCCAATGACAAGAAGGATGCCGGGGAGCTTGGATCAGGCCACACGGTTACTGCCTTATACGAGATCGTACCCGTGAAAGACGCGTCAACACATACTCAGGAGCTGACCTACCAGACCGTGAATGTCAAGCAAAATGCCCGTACAAGCCCTGATTTGGCAACGATCCGTTTCCGCTATAAAAAACCTGATGGCAACAAGAGTACCGAGCTAACCAGAACAATCCCTTCTGCGACCATTGATTTTGCCAAGGCCAGTGAGAATACCCGTTTCGCGGCTGCTGTGGCGGAGTGGGGAATGCTTTTGCGGAATTCGGAACACAAGGGGAAAGCAAGCTATTCACAGGTTATGGAACTTGCCCAAAACGCCAGGGGGGATGATGATCATGGCTATCGGGCCGAATTCATTGAGCTGGTAAAAACGTCGAAATCACTGAAAAAGAAATGAAATGGATTTGTTGGTCATGATGTAGCGCTGACGCGGGTTACTGCCTCTGTCTGCCGGAAAAACGTGGCGTACAAATCTGATTTTTCCGAGGAGGCACGTGGCGAGAGGTGGTTGAAGGGGATAAGCAATTTATTCTCTGGGATATGAGCCTCTTGCTATCTGTCATGCCTGAATGCTTTAATCGGGCATTCATGATTTCGTTACAACCATTTCTTTATTTGCTGGAGGACTTAATGCCGCGTTTCATTGCACTACTCTTAATCACGATCCTTGCCTGCTCCGCCATTGCGTCCGCCGCCCGGAGTACTCCCGATGCCGCTTTCCAGAAACGCATCACCGATAACACCCGCGCTTTCGGCATCGCCCGTGATGGCTTGCGCCGTGCTCTCTGGTTTGCCCGTTCCCGGCCGGATCTTTTCAGTCCTGACAAGAACCACAAGAAGGAACTGATGCCCCGTCAGGATAAGCTGGCTGTCTGGAATACCTGGAGCGTTGTTCTGGACAGCATGGCCGCCCTGGACGGAATCAGACGCGAGCATGGCTCATTCAACCTGTTTCAGGACAAAGAACGCCGCAACGCCTCCTTTGCCCTGGCCAATGCCTCTTTCCTTACCGGTTATCGCCATGCTCTGGAATTCATTGCCATGGCGGACAAGAATCCGTCACTGGACACCATTTTGAACGAACCGGTGCCTGAGCTGGGGATACCGTCCGGCACGTATAATCGTTTCAAATTCCGCTTTCTGAATGTGGCTATTGCAACCGAATTTGCCGCTTTGCAGGCGATCGACAGAAGTTATGCCAACGGCCCGAAAGAATTACGGGCTGCCATGGATGAAGATAGCGGAGTTATCTGGGGAATGGGCAAGGGTACGGGACATGTTCTGACTCTGAAAAACGCTTTGGCTGTGGTGCAGAAAAGCGGTTTTTCTGCCTGGTTCCCATTGCAGAAAGGGGTTTCGGAGTGGATGGGCGCCACCAAGGTGGGCCGAAAACAGAGCCACCTGATCTCGGCGCGGCAGGTTGCTGAAATGGGTAAACATCTCCAGCCGGGAGACATTCTTTTCGAGCGCCATGAATGGTATCTGTCCAACCTGGGGCTGCCCGGTTTCTGGACCCATGTGGCGTTGTATGTCGGTACGCCGGAAGAACGCAAACGCCTGTTCAACGATCCGGAGGTCAAAGCGTGGGTTGCCACCTTGGGGGTTGCCAATGGGGATTTCGAGGCGCTTCTGGCCAAACGTTACCCAACCGCCTATGTCACCAGCACAACCCGTAGCGATCAGGGGCATCCTCCCCGAATCCTGGAAGCCATTTCAGCAGGAGTTTCCTTTACTACGCTGGAATATACCGGCTCGGCTGATTCCATCGGCGTCATCCGTCCGCGACTGTCCAGGCGGGACAAGGCCCAGGCCATTTTGCGGGCGTTTCATTACAGCGGCCGCCCCTATGATTTCAATTTCGACTTTGAAACCGACTCGGCTCTGGTCTGCTCCGAGCTGATTTACAAAGTCTATGAGCCGGGCAACGGCATGGTGGGGATGCGTTTCCCATTGACCGAGGTGATGGGCCGCAAGGTCAGCACGCCCAACAACATGGTGCGCCAGTTTGCCGAGCAATCGGGCAGTCCCCAGTCGCAGGCCGATTTTGTGCTGTTCCTGGATGGATTTGAGAAAGAGAAACGTGCGGTGGAGTCTACTCCGGAGCAGTTCCGCGCCAGTTGGAAGCGGCCCAATTGGCACATCCTGATCCAGGACGCTCCGGTTGAAGCAGCGAAAAAGTGAGGTGATTGCGTGGTTCACATGAAGCGAAAAACACTTCTTGCCATCCTGTGCGCTGTTGTGCCGCTCATTGCCGTTTCCGCTTTTTTTATCCATAAAAGCGGCGGGGCGCGAGCCGGACTGACAGCCCAGGCCCAGCTTGCGGATCTGATCGCCAACCCCAAATCCAAGCCCGAAGCTGAACCATTTCTGGCGGTGTTTCGAGAGACACTGACGGGGTATCGTAAGATCATCGTGCTGTTTGCAGATGAGAAGACCATGAAACCGCAGGAGCGGGAGCAGGTCAGCCGCGTCGGCCATACCATCTATTACGAGAACCAGGCAAGGCTGGCTCAGTTGAACCAGGCGCTGGAAGTTGTTGCCATGTCTCCCCACAGTTCGCGTTTTGCGGTGCTTGAGGAACTGCTGACATGGATCGAATCGGGAAACGAGCTCTATGATGCCGACCGCCTGGCTTTCCGGGAAAATCTGCAGGTATTGCGCAAAGCCATTGCCGCGGACCAGACGTTGCCCGCGGTAAAACTGCATAAACGAATCTCTGACGACCTTGCTGCCCTGGACGAGATCGAGGCCTTGTACGACAAGGAACTGAAAGAGATTTTTTCACGATTCGGGGAGCGGGGTATCGTGGTTCAGCGCCAGCGTTGGGACGATTACCTTGCAAAACTGAAAAAACTGTTCAACCGCGAACAGATCCTCAAGGACTACGGTACTATTATTCCCGATCCCCCCAAGGCGGAAGCGACGGGTGAGTCAAAGGAAATCAGCGGTTTTGCCCTGCCTCCCAAAACGCTCGTTCTCACTTTTGACGATGGGCCGCATGGGACTTATTCGGAAGAGATCTCGGCAATTCTCAGTCAGTACAGGATATCCGGCATTTTCTTTGAACTGGGAAAGAACCTGGGGACGGTGGGGGCGGACAGTCAACCAAAGCTGGGACGCTTGGCCTCTGTCAGCCGTAAACTGACAGAGGCGGGACATATGATAGCCAATCACAGCTACAGTCACTTACAGATGACCAAGGTGAATGAAGCTGCCATGAAAAGAGAAATCACTCAGACGGATGCGCTCATCAAGGCCATCGACGGCTCCAGATCCCACCTTTTCCGTTTTCCCTACGGAGCACGCACCAAACAGATGCTGACGGTGCTGGAGGCATTGCACCTGCGTTCCGTGTATTGGAACATCGATTCACTGGATTGGGCCGATCCCGTTCCCAATTCCATTGCCGATCGCGTATTGCGCACCGTTGACGGACAGCAGCGTGGCGTATTGCTCTTTCACGATATCAATGAACGCACGGTCAAGGCTCTGCCGACCATTCTTGATCGCCTGGTTGCCGATGGCTATCGATTTGCCGCCTGGGATGGATCTACGTTCAAGATCGGGGATGCGCCTGTCCCGGGCGGCGGAAAGAGCGTCCCCACAACAGGCTATCGTGAAAGCTGGGCAGTGGTGATCGGCATCGACGACTATCAGAAATGGCCTAAACTCCAGTATGCAGGCCGGGATGCGGACGCTATCCGTCAGGCTTTGATCGAGAAACTTGGTTTTTCTGATAAACACGTGATCCTGCTGAAGAACCGGGATGCCACGAGAGCCAGGATACTGTCGCTTTTGAACGGAAAACTGGGAAGAGGAGAAGTCCAGCGGGATGACCGCGTATTCGTTTTTTTCTCTGGTCATGGCTCCACGCGTAAACTCAGCTCAGGGAGGGATCTGGGGTATATCATCCCGGTGGATTCCGATCCCCAGAACATGGCAACTGACGCCATACCCATGACCGAAGTGCAGAATATTGCTGAAAATCTTCCGGCCAAGCATGTGCTTTTTGTAATGGATTCCTGCTACAGCGGTTTAGGTCTTACCCGTGGCGCCTCTTCCCAGAACTTCCTGAAAGAGAATGCCCGGCGGGTTGCCCGGCAGATGCTGACTGCCGGTGGAGCGGACCAGATGGTGCTGGATGGCGGGCCAGGTGGGCATTCCATCTTTACCTGGACGCTTCTCCAGGGATTGGCGGGCAAGGCAGACATGAACGGTGATGGATTCATTACGGGTACGGAGCTGGCTGCCTATGTTTCACCAGCGGTATCCAGTGTGTCCCGACAAACTCCGGCTTTCGGCAGTTTGCCAGGCTCCGAGGGGGGCGAATTTGTGTTCGAATTGGCTGCGGATTCGGAATACCTCAACCCGGATACGAAACAGATGGAAGGCAATGCCCTGGCGCTCAACCGGAAGATCAATGCCAGGATGGCCGGTTTGAAACAGAACTCGGCGCAGGCTTCTGGCGCGAAGGAACCTGCTCCCGTGCAGGTGACCGTAAAAACACTGGATGGAGGTACGTCAAAGCTGGTTACGGGCAAGGCAGTGCCACTTTCTCCGCATAAGGCAGCGCAGCGTGCGGCAGAGCGCGGACTGAGGCTGTACCGGGAAGCTCGTTACAGCGAGGCGGAAGCGGAGTTTACCAGAGCCCTCAAGCTGCGCCCGGATTTCGCTCTGGCAGCCAACAACCTGGGTTTTGTCTATTACAAGCAGAACAAATATGCAGAGTCAGCCCGCTGGTTTGAAAACACTATCCGTATCGACTCTTCCCGTTCCGTGGCGTACCTGAATCTGGGGGATGCGTATATGAAATCCGGAGAGAGGGATAAGGCCAGGAAAGCATTTACAACCTATCTGGAACTGGTGCCTTCATCGAGCAATACAACGCGGGTGCGGGAGGCGCTGAAGAAGCTGTAGAAACCCAGCTAAGTACACGTTGGAAACTCGAAGCGCACCACTTCCTCGGTGAGAGCGTCGAAATACTTATCGAGGATTCACTAGTGTGAATTTTGTAAGGATGTTGTGACAAATTTTGGCACTATTTGTGTTTTTGATATGACTTGGCTTGGCAAGGTAACCTGGCCAGTGAGTAAACAACCTTTCTTGAAATCGGAAGCCTGGTTTCGCAACCCTGCTATTTTAAAGCATTTGCGTAGGTGACGGCTAAATTTTTGCTCATTTTGGGTTCATTGCGTCATGATCTTTGCAAAGGAGGTGAAGAGAACGTCGAAGTCAAACCAGGGTGCCGGATATTGGCTGCCGGAATTGTCATCGAATCCGTGCCTGACTCGCTCGACGAAACAAAATAAACATGATTCGCTAAACATAGGAGGGGAAAATGGCTGCCGAGGCTCATGGAAAATTGATTATACGGAATATTCCAAACGAGGATGTGGCTCAGAAGGTTTTTACGTTTGTATGTGCGAATGCCCAGAATGTTTCTCCTGACGTTATTGCCGCCAAATTAAAAAAACTGCCTTTAGTTTTAAGTAGTTCGATTTCTTCCCGGGCCGGGAGCCGCGTCATCCAATCTCTTGCAGACATGGGAGCCGAGGCCGTTTTTATTCCCGAGTAGTCTTTCATTTATGCCATCGGGGGCCGAAACGATCGCGCCCCCTTCTACTTGCGCAAATCCCACAGATTTCTCCTCCCTTTACCATTTTATACAAGGTTGTCCACAACAAAAAAACCTGCAAGTACGCAACTATCCGGGTGTTTTAGTGCCGCTGACCGGGCCGTTTTCGCCTTGGCCTGCGGTGATTCCACATATGTATCCGTTTCCAGGCATACACGGTTGGAGATGAAGAATGCCGCTTACAAAAATGATGATGCGACCCTGTTTCCTTTTTGCTTTTATCCTTTTTTTGCTATTCCCTGTCAGGGAGGCTGCCTTTGCTGCAACACCGGTTCCGCTTACGAGGACTATCGCGCCGCTCATTGCTGCCCACCCCGGCAAATCGGGAGCCTATGTGCTGGAAAAAGGCGAGGAAGCCTTGCTCGCCCGGGCCTGGCTGGTTGGCCATGCCACCACCAGCATCGATGTCCAGTACTTCATCTGGAGTACCGATAATATCGGCATCCTGGCCAGTGAGGCGCTTTTGCGGGCTGCTGAAAGGGGGGTGAAGGTGCGCGTACTGGTGGATGATCTTTTGATCGACGCTTCTCCTGAGTCCATGCTGGCGTTGGCACTGCATCCCAACATCGATATCCGCATCTACAATCCCCGTCTGAACGTGGGTACGTCAAAACTCAAGAAGATCGGCAATGTGGTCACCGGGTTGCGGACCGTTAATCAGCGCATGCATGACAAGACTGCGCTGTTCGACGGCAGGGCTGGAATTACCGGTGGCCGCAACATGGCTGACGAGTATTTCGATTATGACCACCGCTACAATTTTCGCGACCGGGACATGCTGGTGTTGGGGCCGGTAGTGGCTGATATGGAGGCCAGCTTTAGCCGCTTCTGGAACAGCCTTCAGGCTGTTCCGGTTGAGAAGCTGCTGGCAAAGCAGATGAAACGGATGACTCCAGCACGGGTCAGGGAAGTGTATGCCGGTCTGCATGCTTATGCGGCAAAAAGCCAGAACTTCGCTCCGGAAGTGCGTCAGGCGCTGGAGGATTTGCCTCGGAAATTTGATCGATTATCGCGAGAGATGGTGTGGGACCAGGTGCGCTTCCTATGTGATCTGCCCGGAAAGAACAATGCGCGCTATCATTTCGGAGGGGGCGGCAGGACCACAACCGCCCTGGTGGGGGAGCTGAAAAAGGCCAAAAGGAGTGTCACCATCCAGTCTCCATACCTGGTCATGCCCAAGGGAGCGCTGGAGTTATTCCGCAATCTCGTCAAGCGGGGGGTGGAGGTGCGCATCGTCACCAACTCCCTGGCTGCGACCGATAATCTCCAGGCCTTCAGCGGTTATCAGAAACAGCGCCGGGCCATTCTGAAGAGCGGTATCAAGGTATTCGAGTTCAAACCCGATCCAGCCATCAAGCGGCAACTAATCGAGCGCTATCCCCGGTTGGAAAAGAATGCGCCGGTCTTTGCCATTCACGCCAAAAGCATGGTTATTGACGGTACAACCCTTTTCGTCGGCACCTTTAACTTTGATCCGCGTTCGGCCAATTTGAATACCGAGGTAGGTGCTTTGGTTCACAATCCAACCTTGGCAGGGCAGGTTGAACGAAATATCTTGCGTGATATGGCCCCGGAAAATAGCTGGAGAGCCGCGGAGAACAATGACCGTTTCGCAAATCCGGAAAAACGCCGCAAGGTGAAGCTGTGGAAAACATTGCCCATGGAGCCGTTTTTGTAATTCGATACGCGTTTTTTGCACATCGTTGTGTACATGGCGTGCCGGGCGTTGTTCCCGGTGGGGATGCTTGGTCACAAAAAAACAGTAAAATCAAGGAACTGAACATCCAGCGATTTTGGCATATTATCTGTAGTACTGTTGTCGTCTTAACAATCAGTAATTTTAGATGACTTCAGTGAGGAACACTATGAATACAACTCGACCGGTTCAGGAACATCATTTCGCGACGCATGACGGTGTAAACCTGTTTTATCGACGCTGGCCTGCCATAACCGAGCGGCGTGGTTGTATTATATTGTTCCACCGTGGGCATGAACATTCAGGGCGCATGGCTCATTTGGTTGATGAATTGTGTCTTCCCGAATTTGATTTCTATGCATGGGATGCCCGGGGGCATGGAGAATCTCCGGGGCTTCGCGGCGATTCTCCGAGTTTCGGCGCATCGGTGCGCGATGTGCAAACCTTTGTCCACCACATCTGCGATGCCCATGATATCGCCGAAGAAGATATGGTGGTTCTTGCCCAGAGTGTCGGCGCGGTTCTGGTTAGTACATGGGCCCACGATTATGCTCCCAAAGTGCGTTGTCTCGTTTTGGCCTCACCGGCATTCAAGGTGAAGCTCTATGTGCCGTTCGCGCGTTCGGGTATCAAGCTGCTTTCTCGCCTGCGCGGCAATTTTTTCGTCAACAGCTACGTCAAGTCCAAGTTCCTTACCCATGATCCGGAAAGGCAAGCCTCTTTTGACAATGACCCCCTCATTACGCGGGCGATATCAGCCAGAATTCTGCTTGGGCTTTATGAAGCGGCTGAACGGGTTGTGGCGGACGCACAGGCAATTGTTGTTCCTACGCAACTCCTGATATCGGGTTCGGACTGGGTGGTGCATCATGCTCCGCAACATGAGTTTTTTGAGCGCCTTGGCGCGACAGTCAAAGAAAAACATGTGCTTCCCGGTTTCTATCACGATACGCTTGGAGAGCTTGGTCGCGAGGGAGCGGTTGAGAAAGTCCGCTCCTTTATTCTGCGCCAATTCGCGTCGGCGCCTATGCCGGTCAACTTGATCGATGCTGATAAGAGGGGCGCAACATTCGAAGAGGCCCGGGAACTGTCGTCTCCTCTGTCGTGTCTCAGCATGCGGGGATTGTACTGGTCGATGTATCGTGCATCGTTGCGTTTGATTGGTCTGATGTCGGCGGGCGTAAAACTTGGGCATGAAACAGGCTTTGATTCAGGCAGTACGCTGGATTATGTCTATCGGAATGCCCCCAAAGGCTTCGGTTTGCTGGCTCCGTTGGGGCGGTTGGCTGACAGTCAGTACCTCAATGCGATTGGCTGGCGCGGAATCCGCCAACGGAAGGTACATGTTGAAGAGTTGTTGCGAAAAACGATGGGGCTCCTGCGCGCTGATGGCCGCACTATTCGTATTCTGGACATTGCCGCCGGCCATGGACGGTACGTGCTTGATGCGCTGGAATCATCTCAAACCAGGCCTGAGTCGATAGTGCTGCGCGATTTCAGTGACATAAACGTACGGGATGGCGCTGCCCTTATCCGTGAAAAAGGACTCGAAAGTATTGCCTGCTTTGAAAAAGGCGATGCCTTTGATCGTGAGTCGGTGGCGGGAGTGCCGCCCAGGCCGACGGTCGGCATCGTCTCCGGCCTGTACGAGCTTTTTCCCGACAATGCCATGGTTCAGCGCTCTCTTGCGGGAATGGCGGATGCGATCGAACCTGGCGGCTATCTGGTCTATACCGGCCAGCCATGGCATCCGCAGCTTGAGATGATAGCTCGCGCGTTGACCAGCCACCGGGGCGGGGCTGCCTGGGTAATGCGTCGTCGTACGCAGGCCGAAATGGATCAGCTTGTGGAAAATGCAGGCTTTGAAAAACTTGACCAACGAATAGACGAGTGGGGTATTTTCACGGTTTCGTTGGCGCGGCGCACAACAAAATGAGCACGGTGTCCGCTGAAATAGCGCCGGAGGTCACGGAACGCGTCGAATTGCGCCGCAGCATTCTCTGGCTTTTATTCCTTGCGCCATTTTTTTTCCTGAGTTATGGCTTTGCGAATGCGCATGCGGAAAAACTGGGAGCTACGAACGCCCTGTTTTTCGTGTGGGAACGGTGGATTCCCTTTCTGCCCTGGACCATTCTGCCGTACTGGTCAATCGATCTGCTTTACGGGCTTTCGTTTCTGCGGTGCACATCTCCCCAAATGGTTGACCGGCACGCCTTGCGGCTGTTAACGGTTCAACTCATTTCCATTACCTGTTTCCTGTTTTTCCCTTTGCATTTTGCATTTGAACGTCCCGAGACGCATGGCGTGTTCGGAATGCTTTTCAATGCCCTCATGGGTTTCGACAAGCCGTACAATCAGGCACCATCACTGCATATTGGCCTGCTGGTGGTTATCTGGACAAGATTCGCCCAAGGTACGCATGGAATCCGGCGCTGGCTGACGCATTTCTGGGGCTTTCTGATCGGGGTGTCAGTGCTTACCACCTATCAGCATCATTTCATCGATATTCCCACAGGACTCGCGGTAGGCTTTATCAGTCTCTGGCTGTGGCCCGACCAAGGTGCGCCGCTGACCGCTGGTTTTCAGGTTACGCGAAGCACGCGCCGTCTCCGCTTGGCGTTTCTCTACCTGTTAGGAAGCGGAGTGACGGCTGCCGCTGCCGTGATAGGCGGAGGCGCTTGGCTTTGGCTGTTCTGGCTTACCTTGGCATTCGTCGTTGTTGCGCTGAATTATGGCATATTTGGAGAGGCCGGGTTTCAAAAGCTGGACGGACGTCACTCAATCGCGATCAAAGCGTTGTGTCTGCCATATCTTGGCCTTGCCTGGCTGAATTCGCGCTGGTGGACGCGCCGGTATCCCGCGCCGGTCAGGATTCACGAGGAAGTCTGGCTCGGCCGTATGCCGGACAGGCATGATATGACGACGCATGGACTGGAGGCTCTCTGCGATGTTACAGCCGAACTGCCTGCACCTCGTGGAGAATGGCGCTATGCGAACCTACCCTGGCTGGACTTGGTGACTCCTACGGTGGATCAGCTTCTTGCCGCTGCGCATCAAATCGAAACATTTCGCAGGCAAGGTCCGGTATTGGTCTGCTGCGCATTGGGGGTTTCCCGTAGTGCGTGTGTGGTGGCTGCCTGGTTGTTGATGACAGGCCGCTCATCCAGTGTGCAGGAAGCGGTTGATTCCATCCGAATGCATCGGCCGGAAATAGTGTTGACACCTCTACATTACTCCGTGCTTGCGGAATGCCAACTACCTGAATCCGTGACGCTTCCATACCTCCGCTAGCCTGAAAGGCCTCTGCCTTGGGCGCATCTGCGGTATGCGACGATACGGCGAAGACTCACCCGAACTGACGATTGTAGCGGCACAGGCGGCGTTGTGGCCCCGGCTCTTTCAGACACTCCGGTATTCCAGCATCACGGATCCCGGAAATAATGGCTAACAGGTGACGTCGCATGGTTGAAAATGACCGGCAGACAAAGGCGGTGCAGGTTGCTTTGACAGCCGATGTATTGGCTTTGGGCCATGGTTTGGACAGGTGGAGTTTGGCTTTTGCCGTACTTGGCGGCGTGGGACTGTTCGTTGCGGCGCATAACCATGACGAAAAGTCTCTGCTTGTTTTCGGTATTGATGTGTTTTTTGCCGTGTCGCAGAAATATTTTGCCATGAGGACGGAACTGGACGCTGCCGTTTTCCGGCGTTGGGCGGAAAACTGGCGGAGTCTAGATAAGAGCACGGTTGAGGAAGACATGGCAGCGTTCGATAAAGCGCTTGGAAAGGACGTATCGGTATGCCGCTCTCTGGCAGACCGTGCGCACGGCGCCCGCAATCTATTCATGCGTCAAGCGATCTGCTTTGCCGCCCAGATGCTCTGCTTTATGGCCGCGTTCTTCATTGCGTGAACGCAGCGAACTGTTGCGCTTGATGAATTTCGTGCGTGATCCTGGAATTGAAATGATCCAATCGTCTGCTGTCTCATCGTTTGTCGCTTTTTTCGCACGATGCCTTCTCGGTGCCCATGCCCGTTGGTTCTGTCCGAACGATGCAGCAACGCAACGTATTTATTTCGCCAATCACACCAGTCACCTGGACACGCTCATCCTTTGGTCGCTGCTTTCGCCTTCGGCCAGGCGTTTGACGCGACCGGTGGCCGCAAAGGATTTTTGGAGTGCAACCTGCTTTCGCCGGTTCGTGGCGCGTGACGTGTTCAATGCCGTTCTAATCGAGCGGCCCGACCGGGCGGGAAATGGCGCGGAGTTGCGGGCAACCCTTGCCTCACGGGCTTTTTCCGCCATGGTGGAGGCCATGGGTGATACGTGCTCCCTGATTGTCTTTCCCGAGGGAACCCGTGGCGATGGCATAACCATGCGGCCATTTAAATCAGGGCTGTACCACTTGGCGCACACAAAACCGGGGCTGGAAATGATTCCGGTCTACCTGGAAAATCTGAACCGAATCCTGCCAAAGGGCGAATTGCTGCCGATCCCGCTTCTGGGTAGTGTTTCCTTCGGACCGCCGCTTTACCTTGCCGCACAGGAAACAAAGAACGAATTTCTCGAACGGGCGCGCCACGCCATTGAGGAGCTCAGGGGATGAATATACACGTGGACAAACAGATGATCTGGTTGCTTTCAGGGGTTCTGGGAATATTGGTACTCGCCAGCGTCATCGGCTTTCTGCTCGACAAAACAGCGGGGAGCGATGCGAAGAGGGCGGTGATTGACAACCTGAACGCTCGCATCCGCTCCTGGTGGGTGATGTGCGCGATTTTTGCCGTGGCAGTCACCGGTGGCGGTGTTGGTTCGATAATACTGTTTGCTCTATTGTCTTTTCTGGCGTTGCGGGAATTCATAACCCTTACTCCAACCAATCATGGTGATCACCGTACCCTGTTCTGGGTATTTTTTCTTGTGATTCCCCTGCATTACTATCTGGTGGTGACCCACTGGTACGGCCTGTTTTCGATTCTGATTCCGGTGTACGTGTTCTTGTTTGTGCCGTTGCGTAGTGCTTTGGCCGGTGACACGACGAATTTTCTGGAGCGGACTGCCAAAATCCAGTGGGGGCTGATGGTCTGCGTCTATTGCGTCAGCCATGCTCCGGCCCTGCTGATGCTGGAAATCCCTGGCTATCGTGGCAATGCCAAGCTGCTCTTCTTCCTGGTGCTGGTGGTTCAACTAAGCGACGTGCTGCAATATGTTTTCGGCAAGATCCTTGGCCGCCGCAAGATCGCTCCCACAGTCAGCCCGAACAAAACCTGGGAAGGCTTTCTGGGAGGAGTCACGACTTCATCGCTGATCGGCGCCGGGCTCTGGTGGGCGACTCCTTTTACTCCGCTTCAGGCCGGGGGGATGGCGCTGGCCATAAACCTGATGGGATTTGCCGGCGGGCTCTGCATGTCCGCCATCAAGCGCGACAGGGGAATCAAGGATTTCGGCACCTTAATCGAGGGGCATGGAGGAATCATGGACCGCATTGATTCCATCTCCTTTGCGGCGCCGGTCTTTTTTCACCTGACCCGTTTTTATTTCACCTGAGGCATCAATCCCATGACTATTTACGATCTCAAGAAAAGCTTTCAAAACCTGTTGCGGCCGTTAACCAATGCCCTGGCGCGGGCTGGTGTCACTGCCAATCAGGTCACCATCTCGGCATTGGTGCTTTCTTTCGCCTGTGGAGCCTTTATCTATTTCAGTGCTGCTTCTTCCCTGTCACTGTTACTGGTCCCGCCCGTACTGTTCATCCGCATGGCCCTGAACGCCATCGACGGCATGCTGGCCAGGGAGCATGGCATGAAAAGCAACCTGGGGGCAGTGTTGAACGAGTTGGGAGACGTGCTGTCCGATGCCTTGCTCTACCTTCCTTTTTCGGTCATCAAGGGAGCATCGCCGGAAGCGGTTGTGGTGGCGGTAATCCTGGCAGTGTTTACCGAAATGACCGGTGTGGTCGCAGCACAGATCGGCGCGACACGGCGATACGACGGCCCCATGGGCAAGAGCGACCGTGCCTTCGTGTTTTCTTGTATTGCGCTGGTGATCGGGGCAGGGGTGCCGGCGGGCACATGGCTTCCGGTGGCGCTCTGGGCGGTGGTAGTCCTGCTTTGTCTGACTATCATTAACCGGGCACGCAAAGCCTTGGCCGAGATTGCAGCTGCTTGACGACAATGACGTCAGGTCCGTTCCGCGCTGGTATCTAGTGTTTTAAAAGGTCAATCCGAAATGGCATGCATTGGCTCGCAAACCCCAGGCTGTAGTGCGCGGTTACGACTGAAGTCGTTTTTTTGCGCAAGCCGTGCACGCACACGTGTCGTGCTTCTGATTGTTGCAATTCTTGCGTTCTGTTTGGCCGGGTCTGGTGGTTCGAAAAAATGGAAATATCTGCCTGTTTCGAAGAATGATGAAAAAACAATCCATGTTATTAGCCTCGGTTGGCATACGGGAATCGTCTTGTCGCGAGAGGAGTTGGGGAGCGAACTCGGTTTTCTGGATACGCATCTTCGAAAGAGCCCTTATTACGAGTTTGGTTGGGGGGAGGCGGATTTTTACCAGGCTGATGAGGCCACAATTTCTCTGGCGCTCAAGGCCCTTTTCTGGAAAAATTCCACAGTAATGCATGTGGCCGCTTTTTCGGTCATGCCCGAGAAATACTTTACGCAGGAGAAGGTCGTTAAGCTCAACCTGTCGGAAGCCGGGCTGGAGCACATGAGAAAGGCGCTGCGTGCAAGCTTCAAGCTTGATGGCAGTTACCGCCCGTACCCCTTGAAAAAGGGATTGTACGGTGAAAGCAGATTTTTCAAGGCAGAAGGTTCATATTCTATTGCCCGCACCTGCAATACGTGGACTACGTCGATGCTGAAAAACGCCGGTGTTCCAATGGGTACCCTACCCACGTTGCGCGCAGGAAGCGTGGTCAGCCAAGTTGAAGAAGCCAAAAAGTGCTTTGTATATTATCAGGCCAATCCTTACTCCCAGCCTTTGAAAGAGTAACACAGAGCAAGCATTGCGGGTTGTTCATTGCTGAGAATAGTTTTGTCTATGTGGTTGAAATACAGTGAATGAATATTGTGACTATTTTTTATGTTATTGAAAAATAGTCTTGACCATATTTCATTACAACGTTGCCAGCGCGAGCTGATAACTTCGGATTAAGGAGATAACCCATGTTGTTGCGTCTCTTCCTTGTTTTTACGATTGTTCCGATCATTGAGGTCTGGCTGATAATAAAAATCGGCCACGTGATAGGGGCGCTCCCGACGGTGGCTGTCTTGCTTGCCATCTCTTTGACCGGCGCCTGGTTGGCAAGGTCTCAGGGATTCCAGGTTATTGTCGCGATTCGCGACGAGTTAGCTGCGGGGCGCCTGCCTGCCGCGCATATTCTCGATGGGGCGCTCATTTTGGCAGGGGGAATACTTCTTCTCACTCCCGGCTTTTTCACTGACTTAATCGGGCTTTTCTTTCTCATTCCCGCAACCCGCTTGCTATTGAAAAGATGGCTGGGCAACTGGCTCGAACACAAGCTGCGTCAAGGCAGTTTCATGGTTTACCATCGCTGAGTGATACGTTGACCGGTACATGATTGGGACGGGTAGTGTGATTGTGGTGCGGCAGGGCACTTAAACTGCTGTCTGTGATAGAGATTTGTTTTTTCAATCGGAGGATTATTGAATGACAGTGAATAACGGCAAAAAACAAAAAATCCTGATTCTCTCCGTCTCGGCCGGGGCGGGGCATGTGCGGGCCGCGCAGGCGCTGCAGGCTGCGGCGGAAGTGTGGTTCCCGAATGTGGAGACGGTGCATGTCGACCTGATGGAATTGGTGCCCAAACTTTTCAAGACCATTTACGCCGATACCTACATCAAGGTAGTGGAACATCACCCCGCCTTTTGGGGGTACCTGTACGACAAAACCGACCGTGAAAGGATGGATTCGGCGCTCTCCCGATTGCGCATCGCCATTGAACGGCTTAATACCCAGAAACTTAAGAAAGTGATTGCCGAAATCGATCCTGATCACGTTATCTGTACTCACTTCTTGCCGGCCCAGCTTCTTGCCCGCAAAATTCGCAAGGGCGCTTTCAGTTGCCCGGTCTGGGTCCAGGTGACCGACTTTGACGTGCATGCCCTCTGGATTCATGACCACATGAGCGGTTATTTTGCCGCCCATGAGGAGGTGGCTTGGCGCATGGCCGAACGGGGATTGCCGCCGGAGCGCATTCATGTTACCGGAATTCCGATCATGCCTGTTTTTGGCCAGCAGCGGGAGCGAACCGAGTGTGCAACCGAGTTCGGGCTTGATCCGGGAAAAACCACGCTCTTGATGATGTCAGGTGGCGCCGGTGTGGGGGGGCTTGGGCAATTGGCGGAGCGGTTGCTTAAGTTGGATGGGGACTTTCAACTCGTGGCTCTGGCGGGCAAGAATGAACGGCTGCTGGAGGATTTGAGAAAACTGGCTGCCCATTATCCGGGACGGCTATTCCCCATGGGGTTTACGCGGGTGATTGAGCGGATCATGTCGGCCAGCGATCTGGCCATCACCAAACCGGGCGGGCTGACTACCTCCGAGTGCCTTGCGATGGGGCTGCCCATGATCGTTGTTTCGCCCATTCCGGGGCAGGAGGAGCGCAATGCCGATTTTTTGCTGGAGAACGGCGCGGCCATGAAGGCGTGCGATGCCGGGGCATTGGCCTGGCGGGTCGATATGCTGCTGCGAGAACCGCACAAACTGGCCCAGATGCGGGAAAAAGCGCTGCGGCTCGGCCAGCCCGGTGCGGCGCGTAACGTGCTTACCCGTGTGCTTGGCTCAACCGGGAAGGCCGATCAATGAAGCGCGGTTGGCATGTGGCCGTTCTGATCCTCTGGGTAGCTCTGCTCGGGTTTTTCTTTGCCATGACCGAAATCCAGATCGAGGGGTGCCATGGCTGGGCCAGTTCCCTGCCGACGTGGCGTATTGAAAAACACCCATTGTTGGATATCTTCTGGGGTGGCCGGGCCATGACCGGGTATCATGCCTGGATATTCTCGTTCATGTTCCTCGCTTTCCATCTTCCCCATGCCGTTTTCGGCGGCTTTTCGCTACGAGTCGAGGCGCGCTGTCTCGGTTCGCTGATGTTCTTCTGGATAATCGAGGACTTTCTCTGGTTTATCTGTAACCCGGCTTTCGGTATTGCCCGTTTCTCTCCCCAATTCATCCCCTGGCACAAGAACTGGCTCCTCGGCATGCCGACCGATTATCTGGTCTTTATCCTGGTTGGAGCGGCTCTGCTTGCTTGGTCATTCGGACAACGCGATCCGCGTTTACATAACACATAAAGTCTTTGAACATGAAAGGAACAGTCATGAATGCTCGATTTTTTAGACCCGGAATCATCCTTAGTCTCCTGCTTTGCCTTGCTTCAGTTGCTTATGGGGGCGACTATGTGGGCACGGTCAAGGCCAAAAAGATTCTTGTTACCACCACTGCCGGGAACGGCCAGAAACACACATATCTCAAGACCGAACACCCCGAAGTGACTGCCTTGACCGTGGAGATTCCTCCTGGCGCGGAAACCGGGTGGCATGTGCATGCCGTTCCCGTATATGCCTATGTGCTGGCTGGTAATCTGACCGTGGAAATAGCCGGTAGCAAGGCTCTTGTTTTTAAACCGGGGGATGCAATCGTCGAAGTGCAGAATCTGGCGCACAATGGTAGGAATTTGGGGAAAGACACGGTCAAACTGGCGGTTTTTTATACCGGTGAAGAGGGACGGCCCAATGTGACCAAGGTGGATTCATCTGTACGGAACCCATAGACGGGCATAGTATGTCGCATCCCTGAAGCGTTTTTTTTACCTGTGGCTGCAAACCGTACTCTCCTAATGCTGCTTGAGCTATGAAGCCTCGAACAGCAGTTCTCTACTGTTATTCGGTATGTTTTGCACATCGAAATGAGCAGTTCCCCATGCCAGAATTTCCCCGCATGAGCTGTCAGACAGCTCATGCGGGGGCTGCAGTCCCAGAAATCGTAGCACCGCCAACAACAGTATGCCCTCTTTTCCGTTCCAGTTTCCCAGGTGATGCGACACAAGGTTGTCCCGTTTGCTCAGTTTTGCCCCACCGGGCCCGGTTACCAGCGGCAGATGACAGTATACCGGTTCCGGCAGGCCAAGCAGCCTGTGCAGATATATCTGGCGCGGAGTTGACGACAGCAGGTCTTCGCCACGCACCACCTGGTTTACGCCGGTAATAGAGTCGTCTACGACTACCGCCAGTTGGTAGGCAAACTCCCCGTCTCCCCGGCGAACTGCAAAATCTCCGCAACTTTTTGAAAGATTCTGGCAGATACGCCCTTTGCGCAGGTCGTGGAAACAGATCGGCTCATCCGTTACCCGAACCCGCCAGGAGCGGATCGTCTGTCCATGAAACATGCCGTCTCGGCAATTTCCGGGGTAGTGCAGGCAATCGTCGGCCGGGTGGGGTGCCGAGGCAGCTTGGGCGATCTCTTTGCGCGAACAGCCGCATGGATAAATCGCACCGGACCGTTTCAGTTGTTCAAAGGCTTCTTCGTAAGCTTGGCGATGTTGGCTCTGCCAGGACAGCTCCCCATCCCAGATCAAGCCGAACCTTTCCAGCGTGAACAGGATGTCGTCTACCATGCCCGGTTGCTGGCGGGGGGTGTCCAGGTCGTCGATGCGCAACAGCCAGCGGCCACCGCCGCTTTTTGCCATCAGCCAGCTTCCCACGGCGCTGACCAGGGAGCCTGTATGCAGAGCGCCGGTGGGGGAGGGGGCAAAACGGCCGGTTATGGTTTTTGCTAAGACAGGTATGAACAACAGTAATCGGCGACAGCAGGTACTTTCATCAAGAAAACCGAGTTGGCAGGGATTTCGAAGGACTGACCGGCAGTTACGGTTTTCCAGCCGCTTTCCCCTTTCATCTGCCATTCCAGTTTGCCGGAGAGGATCTCCATGATCTCGGCTGCGCCGGTGGAAAACTCATAATCGCCGGCCTGCATGATGCCGAGGGTTTTCTTGGTGCCGTCGGGGAACAGGACGGTGTGGCTGGCAACCTTGCCGTCAAAGTAAATATTGGCCTTCTTGACGACCGTAACGTTTTTGAATTCAGACATACTGCCTCCTTCTTGAAGTGTATTGAGACGGTTATACCCGTAATTCCGGCTGCAAGGCAAAGGAAAAAACTGCCTCTGCTACTATGTCTTGGACCGGCTTGCAGGAGAGGGGCGGAGTAGTGCGAATGTTGAAAAAACGATTGGAAGCGGTACAGTGTCAGGATGGTGAAAAGGTGGCCGAACATACAAAATGCAAAGATATTCTCGACCATAAGGAGAATGTTTCCGGCTGAAATGGGGCGCCTTTCCCTGTTTTTAATCCTCGCTATCTGCGCGACGGTCTGTACCTTACCTCTTATTCTTCATCATTCACTTCCCCTGTCCCACGATATCGTCTTCCACATGTTTCTTGCCGACGAATTCCAGCACAATGCCGATGCAGGGGTGTTTCTCCCCCGGTGGGCGCAGGGGGCTGCCGGAGGGTATGGAAGTCCCATATTCCTGTTTTACTCCCCACTTGCTTATTTCCTGGTGGCGCTGATCCGGCCGCTTTTTCCGGATCTGGTTACGGCGCTGATGATTGCGGCATGGCTGGCATTCTTTTTTTCTGGGGCGGCGATGTATCTCCTGGTGCGGGAGACTGTATCCGCAAGCATCGCGCCAGCCGCCGCCTGTCTGTACATGTTGTTTCCCTTCCACACGGCGGAGTTGTATGTTCGCGGCGCTTTTGCCGGGCTTTTTGCCTATGTGTGGTACCCGCTGTTGCTTCTTTTCCTGCTTCGTGTTTGGCGGAAACGTGCACGCAGCAGGGACATCTGCCTGCTCGCTTTTTCTTTTGCAGGCCTTGTGATGACCCACTTGGTTTCTGCGTTCATGGTGGGGCTTGTCGTGGCAGGAGTACTGCTTTCGCTCGCCGTCAGAAGGGAATGGTTTGCGGCAATACAGGGTGTGGCGGGAATGCTTTGGGGGCTGGCGCTGGCAGCGGTCTACCTGGTTCCGGCGATCATGGAACGACCATTGGTTCATATCTCCTATCTGACGGTAGGGCCGACCGGCCGTTATGGCGATAACTTCCTATTCCAGAGCCTTTCTAGTGTTCTCTCTCCATTTTGCTGGTTTCTCCATGCAGTGGTGGTGCTTGAGATTACGATCGCGTTTCTTTGGTTTCGTCAGATTCGGGATAGTAAGGAAAGTCCTTCCATTGTTACCCGCTTCTTTCTGCCGCTTTTCGCAATGCTCATTCTGTTGACGACTCCTCTTTCCCGTCCGCTGGCGACCCTTGTCCCTGCCCTGGACAATCTCCAGTTCCCGTGGCGATGGATAGCTCCGGCAGAGTCTCTGGTGGCGGTGTTGATTGCAGGGGCTCTGACAGCACCTCGCCGGGCAGGGTGGAGAACATCTCTTCTTCTCCTTCCGTCTCTCTTGGGCGTTTTGGTGATTATCAGGACACCCATGCTTCGGCAGGAATTCCTGGAGAGGATATCAAAACCTCAAGAGCTGGCCCGGATCATGGACCCGGTGGTGGAGTATATCCCCCGGACGGTTACGGAGTGGAGAGGGCTTCCTTTTGTTGAGGATAACGTAGCTGGTGAAGGAAAACCGTTCAAAGTTCTGCGGTGGCATCCACAGGATAGAATTATGGAGACTGAATCCCTTCATCCCCTGCAACTGCGTTTGCCTCTTTTTTACTACCCTGGATGGACTGTGACGGTGAATGGCCGGCAGGCATCGGTAAAACTCGAAGCAGGTTCCGGCGTAATTCTGGTGGATGTTCCCAGAGGGCCGAATCTCGTGCGGTTCCGCTTCGAAGATACTTCTCTCCGGGCTATCGCGCGTTGGGTTTCGCTTCTTTCATTTTTCCTACTGACGATACGGCTCGTGGCCGGTGTCGTGTGGCAACCTAAGAAGCAAACACAAAAGGAATTTCAGGTGCCATAGGCCGTTGCCATGATTCGGCAAAATTGTGTTGGTCAGGGCTGATAGAGTTCACTTCCCTTTGCGCTGTTGGCCGATCTCCTGGGCGATTTCTTTGCTTACCCGGCCAAGGAGCGTGCTGACAGCCGACACTGCCGTATCATAGCGGGCGTTTTGCAGCTTCTCGGAATAGGTCGATACACGTGTTGCGACACTGGTGCCGTCCGGCGGGGTGGAAAGTGTCCATTGGATCCGCATGGTTACCGTCGACCTCGGCACGCATTCCAGGCGAATGACCCGCAGCATCAGGGTATAGCCGGTTTTTTCGTAACGCCCCCAACCCTTTGCCAGTACTTTGTTGCTGGCAAGGAGTAGCGAAAGGTTCTCCGCCATTACTTCGGCAATGTTGTCGGGAAGGGAACCGGCCCAGCGGTCGAACTCGGCCAGTTGCAGTTCGTTCTGCCCGCTTCGTGTCACGATCTGGGGCCGGTTCAGGTAGTCGGGGATTTCTACCGGCATGATGTTGACGGAAATCGCTGACGTGGCGGTCGGCAGCGTTTGCACTTCCTGCTGGGCCAGGGGAGTCAGGGTGTAGAAGCGTGCTTCCGGAGACTGGGCACAGCCGGAAAGCCAGAGAACGGTGGCAACTGAAATGGCAGTTCGAAGTAGAGAATATCCGTTTTTCATCTCAATTTCCTTTATCGGCGGGTTTGCCGCGAATCAGCGATTCCGGGTGACGTTCCAGTTGATCGGTGAGTATCCGCAGTGACCGGGCGGTTTTCGACAGTTCTCGCAAGGTTTCCCTCAAATCCTGCTGCAGCGGCGCGTCGTCTTCCAGGACGCGCTTCGCCGTTTGTAGCGTTTTGCGCGCCTCCTCCAAAGTTGCCCGTGCTTCGGGCACGACTTCGCCATCTGCCCGCTTGACCATCCGGTCCGCGCTCTTCATGGTAGCGTCAAAGGACTTCAGTGCTTGGCGCATATCGCCAGCCACCTGATCGAGCGGCAGTTTTTCCAGTTTTTTCATAATTTGGCCCAGCGTTGCTTGCAACTCCACCAGACTGCTGGGGGTGGTGGGGAAACGGGGGGGATCGGCAGACCAGTCGATACCTGCCTTGGGGGAGGCAGGGAAAAAGTCCAGGGAGACAAGAAGCTGTCCGGTCAACATGTTGCCGTTCTTGAGTTGCGCCCGCAGGCCGTTTGCGACCATGGACTCAAGCTGTTTGCGGGAAACGGTAGATCCGGCCTTGAACGGGTTGACGCTGCGGGAAAGCAGGCGTTGGGGGTAGACACGCACCTCGACCAGCATGTTGACCTGCTTGTTGCGGCTGTCGAATTCCACCCGGATCGACGTGACTTCTCCAATGGGTACTCCGCGAAAGTCCACAGGTGCGCCCACTGACAGGCCACGTACCGATTCCTTAAAGATCATGGCATAGGTGGCGCTGTACGCATCAGGCCTTTTCATGGCTTCGTCGCGGCTGGCACAAAGGGTGAAGGCGAGGTTCGGGTCAGCCGGTGGGGCGGGGCCCTCTTCATCAGGTGTTTGGAAGGCAATACCTCCCACCATGATGGAGGCCAGTGACTGGGTGTTCACCTTCAGTCCGTCGGCATCCAGGGCAATATCGACGCCGCTGGCATGCCAGAAGCGGGTGTTGGCCCTGACATATTTGTCATAAGGCGCTGCGACGAACACTTTGAAGGCGACGCCCTTGCCGTCATGGTCCAGTTCGTAGGAGAGTACCTGGCCCACCTGGATACGGCGGAAATAAAGCGGCGAGCCGATGTCCAGCGACCCCAGGTCCTGGCTATGAAGCTTGAAACGGCTCCCCGGTTCATCCATGGTGACTACCGGCGGCCTTTCCAATCCTTGGAAGGTGTCCCGAGGCTCTGGGGAACTGCCCGCGTCCATGCCTATGTAAGTACCTCCCATCAGGGTGCCGAGTCCGGTGATGTTCCCTCCGGATATCTGGGGGCGAACCACCCAGAACTTGGTGTCATTCACCAGGTGTGATGCAATCTCCTTTTTCAATTCAGCGGTGGCGATCACTTGTTTCAGATCTTTGGAGATGGTAATCTCCGTAACTAGGCCGACATCCACGTCCTTGAATTTGATCTTGGTTTTGCCTGCCTCCAGCCCTTCTCCACTTTTGAAAGTAATGGTAATAGTCGGCCCCTGTTGCAGGTAGGACCTCACAGCCAAGGTTCCACCGATAATAGCCGCTATGATCGGGATCAGCCAAACCAGTTGCAGCGAAAAGCGCCGTTTTGGCTCGACCACTGCGTCGGGTATGGCGGAAACGTCTTGGTTGTGGGGGGAGTCAGTCATGGTTGGATCTCACTTTCTGCAGGGGGTCCCAGATCAGGCGGGGGTCGAATGCCATGGCAGCGAACATGGTCAGTACCACGACGGCGCCGAAAGCCAGGGCTGCCGGCCCGGCGATGATGGTGGCCAGGGAACCGACCTGCACCAGGGCGGCCAGGATGGTGACTACGTAAATGTCCAGCATGGACCAGCGGCCGATCAGTTCCACGATACGGTAGAGTCTTGTCCGCTGCACCGGCAGCCAGGTGGAGCGGAATCGCACGGAAATCAGCAGCAGCGAAAGGGCGATCAGTTTCAGTAGCGGCACCATGATGCTGGCGACGAAAACAACCAGGGCCAGATGCCATGAGCCGGAATGCCAGAGATAGATGATTCCGCTCATGATAGTGTCGTCCTGTGCGCCGAACAGAGAGCCGGTCTTCATGATCGGCAGCACGTTTGCCGGGATGTACATGATGTAAGCCGCGATGAGCAGTGCACAGGAGCGCGATACGCTGTTGGGCTTGCGAAAGTGAAGCGGCGTAAGGCAACGCGGACAGCGGAGCTTTCCACCGTTTTCGGGCGCTTTGGATACCAAACTGCAAACATGGCAGGAAAGCAGCCCGTTTGCGGCAGCGGTTGGCGGGGTTCCGTTCATGTCTCTCTCTCCACTTCATCGGCAGTTTTTACCTGCTCCCATATGTCGCGGATGTCGAAGGAAGCAGCAGCTGCGGCCGTCAACAGGACCAGGACGCCGAAAGACCAGAGGGCAAGACCGGGTATGACCCTGGCAAAATGGGTAAGCTTCACCAGTGCCACCAATACCCCCAGCATGAACACCTCCGCCATGCACCAAGGGGTGATGCTCAGCAGGATGCGCATGCTGGCACCGAGAGCGGCCGGTCTGCGCCCGGACTTGAGCGCTGTCAGGAGATGGAGCATGAAGGCGGTTTCCAGAGCCGGCATCAGGAACGTGGTCAGGAACACTATGATGGCGATGAAATACATATCCTGGCTCCAGAGAGCCCGGACAGCGCCCAGCAGGGTTGTGTCGTGGCGTATCCCTTGAATGTTGATGCCGACAATGGGGTAGGCATTGGCGACGATGAAGGTGACGGCTGCTGCCATGCTGTACGAAAACGTATGGTCGGGGCTGGCATGGGCGGCGCGGTAGAGCTTCGCGCCACAGCGGCGGCAACGAGCCACCCGGCCGGATGGGAGGGCGACCTTGTACTGGAGCAGGTCGCATTCATGGCAGGCAATCAGCGGCATGTCACCATCGCCGGATTGCTTCATGATGAGCTTGCCGGAAGTCATGTTGCGACACTTGACGCCTTGGTTGCGTCATTATTTTCAATTAGTGCTGTCCGATACATTCCTGCTTCCACCTCTTTAAAATTATTAATATTGAAAATACGGCAGGCATAGTCAACTTTTTTTTTGTTACGATCGTGTTTGGTCACGATATACAACTTCTCTCAGCGGCTTGTATGGGCTGCTTTTCGGCCGAGGTAATTTAGGAACAATTGTGCACGAGTTCTATTCGCTTGACATGTTCAAACGCATATTTCAAATTGTCATTTGAAATATGCGTAATTGATACAGGAGTGATTATGACAAAAAAGAGATCATCCTCAACCAGGGAGAAGCTGCTATCCGCTGCAGCCGACGTTTTCATGGAAAAGGGGTTTCGCAATGCAACGGTATCGGAGATATGTTCACTGGCTGGCGCGAACATATCTGCCGTGAATTACCATTTCGGAAGCAAGGAGGCCTTGTATCAGCAGGCATGGCGTCATTCTTTCGCCGAATCGGTCAAAGCCCATCCGCAGGATGGCGGGGTAAGCGCAGATGCGCCTCCCGAGGAGCGGCTGCGCGGTCACATGACAGCGTTGATCGGGCGGATTTCCGACGAAAACAACAAGGATTTTTATATCAGTCAGATGGAAATTGCCAATCCCACCGGGTTGCTGGAGGAAATGGTGAAAGTGGAGTTGAACCCGCAACGCGAAAAAACCCTGTCGCTTGTTCGGGAGCTTCTCGGACCTGATGCCACGGAGCAGCAGGTTATTTTCTGCGAAACATGCATTATCAGCGTGTGCATTAATCCCATGTCCATGCGAAGAGTCCATCAAAGGGGAGAGAATGGTGACATTCCGCGCCCTCTGTTCGATTTTGAGGCATTTGTCTACCATGTGGTCAGGTTTGCCCTTGCAGGTATAGCCGAGATTCGCGGACAAATTAAGGAACGGAATGCATTATGAAGATTACACGTAAACAGACCATTATTGGAATTGTTGCTCTTCTGGTCCTGCTGGGAACCGGCTTTGCCGTCAAGAAAATATTCTTCAGCAAGCCTAAGGTTACGTTCGTTACCGCCGACGCTGTGAGGATGGATTTGGAGGAGAGCGTCCTTGCCACCGGTATTATCAAGGCGTTCAAGACGGTTGCCGTGGGATCGCAGGTTACCGGGCAGTTGCAGACGCTGCATGTTGCCTTAGGGGACAGGGTGAAAAAAGGACAGCTTCTGGCGGAAATCGACCCGGTATTGCAGAAAAAGACCCTCATGAACGCCGAAGCGGAAGTGGTGAATCTACGCGCCCAGAAACGCTCCAAACAGGCATTGTTGAAACAGTACGAACTTGCTTACAAACGCCAGAGCCGGATGAATGCTCAGGATGCTGCTTCCAAGGCGGATCTGGAGAGCGCCCAGGCGCAGCTTGAGAGCACGCGCTATGACATCGCTGCTCTGGATGCCCAGATCAAAAAGGCAGTCATTGCGGCTGACAAAGAAAACGCCAACCTCAAGTATTTCTGGATATACGCTCCCATTGACGGGACCGTCATCTCCATCGATACCGAAGAGGGGCAGACGGTTGTTTCCACACAGTCGTCCACAACCATCATCACCCTGGCCACGCTGGATACCATGACCGTCAAGGCCAAGATATCCGAAGCGGATGTGACCCGGGTAAGGCCCGGTCTAACAACCTATTTCACTCTGCTGGGAGATTCGGACATTCGCTATTACGGCAAACTGCGCGCCATCGAACCGGGGCCGGTTTCCAGTAGCTCCAGCAGCTCTTCTTCCAGCAGCAGCTCAAGTTCCAGTTCAAGCTCCAGTTCAGCAATCTATTACTATGGCCTGTTCGAGATTCCCAACAAAGACGGCAGGTTGAAGGTCTCCATGACGGCCCAGGTGAGTGTCGTGCTGAATCAGGCAAAACAGGCACTCAGTATTCCGGTTTCGTCCTTGGGAGAGAAGCTTGGTGAACACCGCTACCGGGTCAAGGTGTTCAGGAACGGGGAAGCGCAGGAACGGGTTATCCGCACCGGCATTTCCAACAGTGTCCAGGTACAGGTACTGGAGGGGCTACGTGAAGGTGAGAAAGTGGTTGTCGGCGACAGCACTGCAGTGCCGGCGGCGGAGAAGTCCGGACAAATGGGGCCTCCGGGGGGGAGACACTGAGCATGAAACGGCCCTTGCTCGAACTTAACAAGGTGGGACGGCGCTTCGTGACCGGTGGCCAGGAGGTGTCGGTACTGAAGGGGATCGACCTGACAATTTACAGCGGCGAGATGGTGGCGATTGTGGGCGCGTCGGGATCGGGAAAATCCACCCTGATGAACATCCTCGGTTGTCTGGACCGGCCAAGCGAGGGACGTTACCTGATCAACGGCCGGGAAGTTGGCCAGCTCTCAGGAAATGAACTGGCCAGGCTGCGGCGCGAGCACTTCGGTTTCATCTTCCAGCGTTATCACCTGATGCCGCATTTGACCGCCACCCAGAATGCCGAAATCCCGGCGGTCTATGCCGGAGTGAACAAGGCTGAAAGAAAAAAACGGGCACTTGAACTCCTTGCCCGCCTCGGTCTGGATGATCGTTGCGGCCATCGCCCCAATCAGCTTTCAGGCGGTCAACAGCAGCGGGTGAGTATTGCCAGGGCGCTGATGAATGGCGGCGATCTGATCCTGGCGGACGAACCGACCGGCGCTCTGGACAGCAAAAGCGGTCAGGAGATGATGAATATCCTTCATGAACTTCATGACCGGGGACATACCATCATTTTGGTCACCCATGATATGCAGGTGGCCGACCACGCCGAACGGATCATTGAAATCAAGGATGGCGAAATTATACGGGACGAGCCGAATGCAGATAAATTGGCCGTTCCGGAACAATTCCCCCCCTTTCAAGGGGAGGGTGGCGATGGGGTTGACTGTGGAGATGAATCCCATTCCTCCTCTGACCTCACCCTTGAAGGGGGGGGGATGAAATCGTTTCTGCCCGTTTCCCGGTCGGGGTGGAAAAGCATGTGCACCGCAGTTTGGGGGCGTTTCAGCGAGGCGTTCAAGATGGCGCTGATAGCCATGGCTTCCCACCGGATGCGGACTTTGCTGACCATGCTGGGGATCATCATCGGCATTACTTCGGTGGTATCCGTCGTAGCGTTGGGGCAGGGAGCCCGCCAGAAGGTCATCAACGATATCAGCGCCATGGGCACGAACGTTATCGATGTGAATCCGGGCAAGGATTGGGGAGATGAAGATGCTTCCAGTATTCATACCTTGGTCCACTCGGATCTGGAAGCTCTGAAAGCCCAGGTCTATGTCGACAGCGCCACCCCTGCAACCGGCGGCACCCAGCTCTTGCGTTATCGCAATGTTACGGCAAACGCTTCGGTGAGCGGCGTGGGAGAGCAGTACTTCCGCGTCAAGGGGTACAAAATCGCAAAGGGAGCGGCTTTCAGTTCGGAAGACGTCAAAAATCAGGCCCAGGTGGTGGTCATCGACAAGAACACGAGCAAGAAATTCTTCGACAACACCGATCCCATAGGCCAAGTGTTTTTTGTGGGCGATCTTCCCTGTCGAGTCAAGGGGGTGACCAAGGAAAAGGAGGGACCCTTTGGCGACAGCCAGAATCTGGAGGTATGGATTCCTTACAGCGCCGCCATGAACCGGCTTCTTGGTCAGCAGTATTTCAGTTCCATCACGGTCAGGGTCAAGGATGGTTTCTCCAACCAGATTGCCGAACAAAGCATTATCAAGTTCATGACGCAACGGCATGGCCGCAAGGATTTCTTTACCAACAGCAGCGACAGCATTATGAAAACCGTGAACAAGACCACCACCACCCTGGCCTTGATGATCTCGGCTATTGCCGTTATCTCCCTGGTGGTGGGGGGAATCGGTGTGATGAACATCATGCTGGTCTCGGTTACCGAGCGAACCCACGAGATTGGTATTCGCTTGGCCGTGGGTGCCCGGCAGAACGATATCCTGCAACAGTTTCTCATCGAATCGGTGCTGGTCTGTCTGATCGGTGGTATGATTGGCGTTTTGCTCTCCTATGGCGTGGGGCTGATCTTTTCTTTGTTCGTTTCCAGTTTTTCCATGCAGTTTTCCGTTACGTCGATCGTATCGGCTTTTCTTTGTTCAACAATTATCGGCGTTTTGTTCGGCTTTTTGCCGGCGCGCAATGCGGCGCGGCTCGATCCGATCGAAGCGCTTGCCAGGGAGTAACGGCATCATGCATATGAGTTTTTTCTACACATACAAACTGTGGAGACAGACAGCGTTCCTTGTTCTGGCAAGCGTGCTGCTTGGCGGTTGTGGCGGCTTGCTCCCTCGCAGCAGCTATGTCCGGCCGGACATGACACTGCCACAAAAATGGCAGGGGGAGGATACGAACGGCGAAACAATAGCCAAGGGAAAACAGTGGTGGCGGGATTTCAACGATCCGGCCCTTAACGATCTCATCGAGCGGTCGCTCAAATCCAACAACGATCTGGCTGCCGCAGCCATCAAGGTACGCCGCGCCCAGCTCAGTGCAAAACTAACCGACACCAACCTCACGCCTTCGGTGAGTGTTGAGGCCGGCAGCAGTATCAGGCGCGACCTGAATAGTCATACCAATACCAAGTCGAGCGGTATTACCGGTACGGTGAGTTATGAGGTGGATCTGTGGGGGAAGCTTGCCAGTGCGCGTGACGCCGATCATTGGGAAGCGGAAGCCACGGAATTGGACCGACAGAGTACGGCACTGTCGCTGATTGGGACTACGGCGAAGGATTACTGGCAGATCGCCTATCTGAACGAGCGGATTGTAACGTCTGAGGCAAGTATCGCTTATGCGGAGAAAACTCTGGAGTTGACGGAGGTGAAATATGGCGCCGGCGCCGTTTCATCCTTGGATGTGGTCCGAGCCCGGCAAACAGTTGCCAGCCAGCGTGCCGACCTGACCCAGCTCAAACAGCAGCGGGCAGAGGCGCGTAATGCCCTGGCGATACTTTTCAACCAGGCGCCGGAGAATGGTATGGCCGAGCGCCAGCAATTACCGGGCGGGCCGCTTCCGCCGGTTGCCGCCGGTCTTCCCGCAAGCCTGCTGGGGCAGCGTCCCGACTTGCGGGCAGCAGAACAGAGGCTCAGAAAATACCTGGCAAACGTGGATAACACCAAAGCGAGCTACTATCCATCCCTTACCCTTACCGGCAATCTCGGCACGAGCAGCGTAAGCCTGCTGAGCTTCCTGCAAAATCCGTATGCCGCCTTGGGAGCGAGTTTGACATTGCCGTTTATCCAATGGAATACCATGAAGTTGAATGTGGAAATATCTAAAACGGAATACGAGGAAGCAGTTGTCAATTTCCGTCAGACGTTTTATTCTGCTTTATCCGATGTAGAGAATGCGCTGTCCGGGCGCACTCAATATGAAGAGGAGAACAAGCTCCTGGAAGAGTCGTTGAGTCTTGCCCAAAAGGCCGAGAGTCTGGCCGAGGTGCAGTATCGCGAAGGCTCGACAACGCTGCAGACGTGGTTGGACGCCCAGGAAAGCCGTCGCAGTGCGGAAAATTCACTTGCGCAAAACCGGCTTAACCGGCTCAAGAACAGTATGACGCTGTATCAGGCGTTGGGGGGAGCCATGCCCTGATTATTTCAGGCATTGGCTGACATATTTTATTCCAAAAATGGAGATAGTCATGAAAACAATAACCAGTTCCATAGTTATGTTGTTGTCGTTGCTCTCTTTTGCCAATATCGCGTGTGCAAACACGCAGGAGAGCACATTTGCCGTCCAGAACGTGAACAGCCTTCTGCAAGACGAAAAAATGGCGATAGACGATGCAATAGCGTCATATCTTGCCAAAAATTCTCCGGAAGCACTGTCGGCATTCATCTATTCATCGGTGGAAAAGTCGTTGCCGGCGTCTATTTCAGAAACAAACCGGAACAAGGCTCTCAGTCACGTTAAAGAAAATGTGACACCCGATATTTTGAAGAGAATGCTTTCTGCCGGGCTGAGAAGATATTTCACGGTCGAAGAGATTTACGTGTTGGCCCGATACGACGAATCTCAACTGAGTGACGATTTGAAGAAGAAGAACGAATACTTCAGACTTGAAGTATCCGACGAAATCGGACTGCTGTTGGCGGCAACCAGCGGCTAGAGGATACTTCGTGCTCAATTGTGTTCCCCGCCTGCTCAAACTGGCGGGTCCGATGATTCTTTCAACTTCCGCGATTACCGTGATGCAGATTATCGATGCCATCGTATTGTCGCGGCATTCCAGTGAAGCTGTGGCGGCGATAGGACCTTCCGGCCTTGCGGTGATCCTGTTTCAAGGGTTTTTGTTCGGGACCGCCGGTTATGCGGGCACGTTTGTGGCGCATAACCATGGACGCGGCGATACCCAGGGCGTGCGCGCCTCTACCTGGCTTGGGATATACACCTCGTTTTTTTCCGGAGTCCTGGCTCTTGCGGTTGCCTGGCTGCTTGCACAACTTTTTTTCCTGGCTGGTCATGAGCCTCTGGTAGCGCAGTACGAGAGCGCTTATTTCCGGATCTGCATGTCCGGTTCGTTTTTCCCCGTTCTGGGGGCAGCATTGGCGGGGTGGCTTTCGGGAATCGGGCGGCCGGTCATTGTCACGGGAGTGACGTCCCTTTCGTTCGCGGTGAATGCGGTTCTGGCCTGGGGCTTGATTCTTGGCGAGTGGGGCCTGCCGCGCATGGGTATCGACGGCGCGGCTTTGGCGACCGTTGCCTCGCAGATGACGGCGGCAGCCCTCTATTTAATCCTGTTCCTGAAGTCCGGCGGCTTTTCCGATACGGCAGCCCGGAGGTTCAACTGGGCGGAGTTCCGCCGCTTTCTGACACTTGCCATGCCGATGGGATTGCGGATCAGCGGAGAACTTGTCGCCTGGACACTGTTTCTGGTGGTGGTCGGGCGCTTGGGAACAGCGGAGCTGGCCGCATCCAGCATCGCTTTCAGAATCAACGGCATGGCATTTTTTCCGGCTCTTGGTCTCGGCCAGGCTGCGGGAATTCTGGTGGGACATGCGCGCGGGGCAGGGAACGACAACGACATACCTGCCATCGGCTGGCAATCGCTGGCGGTCTGCGAGATCTGGATGCTGGCAATGGCGCTTCTTTTCGCCACTGCTTCGACGCCGCTCGTATCGATCTTTGCGGGACACGGTCCCGAAAGTGCGCGAATCGTGGAGACCGGTAGCCTGATCCTGAAGTTCGTGGCCTTCTATTGTGTTTTCGACGCGGCAAACGTCATGATCGGCTGTGTCCTGGCCTCTGCGGGCGACACCCATTGGATCGCGCGCAGCTTTTTTATCTGCTCCGGTATATTCCTTGTTCTGTTATGGCTGATTGACTGGGCTATTCCCGGCCTGATAGCGGAATGGACCCTTGCTACGCTCTTGGTGTTTTCAACGGCGATTATATGGTCTCTCCGTTTTTACCGTGGAGCCTGGAGACAGGCCCGGGTTCTTCACGAACCGGATGCCATTTCGTAGCGTAATTGGAATGGAGAATTTGCGCGACCCTTAATAAAGATATTTTGTCTTGTTCTTGATGTGGCAACTTGGATGGAGGAAATGAAAAAGAGGGTGGGGCCGGGGGGCTGAAAAACAATGGCGGGTAATAGTCAGGGCGTGCTTGTTGTTTCCCGCTCACAGCTTTTCAGTATACCCGTATAAAAAAAATTTAAACAGCCTGTTTTTTTCAGTTTGGATGGTTATACTACAATCATAGGGATGAAAAAGCCAAACAGAAGGAGGTTTGATTATTTATGGAAGACTCTCCACCCGGCTTACATCACTCATAGTTTGCAGTTTCGGTCCGGTCATGACTGTGATCGGCCAGATTCCCGAAAGGGAAAGCAACATTACCTAAACAGAAGCCCGCCAACGAGATGGTGGGCTTTTTCATTTTTCGGTTGGCTAAGAGAAATCTTTCCGGAACGCTACCGGCCGAAGAAACTCTTTATTGTCTCCACAATTGAACGGGGCAGCTCTTTTTCCGTGGTAAAACCCTGAAGTTCTTTTTTGCTCTCCGGGATGTCATCCCAAAAAAATATTTCCCCTCCCTTGAGTCCCATAATTTTTGAGATTGCGGGATAGAGCTGATTCATAACATAACGTTTCGCAATGGATACACGGTTGTTGAGATAAATATCCACTTCCTTGAAATATATGCCGCTGCTCTTGTGCAGGTGAGGAATGGGGAGGACTGTTACAACGTCCGCCAATTCCCGCTGAAAGGCGTTCCAGTCCAGGCGGCCTGCGTAGGTATCCACCTGTTGCCAAGCGGTGTCGTCCGGCGCATCGATAAGGAAGAGCAGGGAAACATACTGGGATTGCCGGCTTCCGCTTTTTGGCTGGGAAATCTTGCAGAGTCCGGAATAGGAATCAGTATTACTCTGAAGCACTTGAAAATCAAAAAAAGCAATCATGCGTTCTTTGTTGAAGAGTTCCAGCAACTCCTTGTCCAAATCGATCATGTGGCCCCCCTTTCTTGAACCTGCCGGTATTGTGAAATTATTGCCGGGCACCCACCGGAAAAGACACAAAAAAGGTGCTTCCTTTGCCGTATTCGCTTTCAACCCAGATATCACCGCCGAGAAGCGCCGTAAGTTTCTTCGAAATATACAGGCCGAGACCGGTCCCCTCCTGTTTCGGCAGGTCGGGCGAGGTTATCTGGCTGAAGTAGCGGAACAATTTTTCCATGTCCTCTGCCCTGATCCCCGGTCCTGTGTCGCTGACCTTCACAACTGCCGTTCCGTTTTCCTTGACGATATCGATGCATACCTCGCCTTTTTCTGTGAATTTTATGGCATTGGCGACAAGATTGACCAAAACCTGCTTTACCCTGCGGGCATCGTTTTCGATAACCATGTCTTCCACTTCCTTTACTGTGAGCATCAGCGATTTTCTGACAGCCGCCACCCGTAGCGTTTCTACCACATCACGGACGGTTTTGGCCAGGTCGAATGTCTCCGGGTGCAGGGTGATTTTTCCTGCCTCGATCTTGCTCAGATCGATAATATCAGTAATAAGTTCAAGCAGGTGCTGTGAGCTGTTCTTGACCATGCTCATCTGCTTCCGCTGCTCATCGTTCAACGGACCGGCAAGTCCCTGCAGGAGAATTCCCGTGAAACCGATGATCGAATTGAGAGGGGTTCTCAGCTCATGGCTCATGGAGGCGATAAACATCGATTTGAGCTGGTCAAGCTCCTTCAGTTTATCGTTAGCGGTTTCAAGCTCGCTGTTTTTTTGCGTCAGTTCGGTTGTCCGCTCACGCACCTTGAAATCGAGAGTTTCATTAATAGTGCGAAGCTCTGCTTCCATCCGCTTCATCTCGGTTACATCGGAAATAACGGCTATCCGGGCATTATGCCCCCAGTAGTCGATGTCGTGAGACCTCACAAGGACGGTGATGATAGCCCCGTCAGCCTTGCGATGATGCCATTCGCCGACATAGGCAAGGCCTTTCAAGCCTGCGGCTATGTTTATAATCAGTTCTTTTTCTTCCTGGGGATACAGGTCGGTCAGCAGAAGGGAAAGGGCTTCATCGCGGCCGTAGCCGTAATGCTGGATAAAGGCATCGTTTACAGCCAGCATTTTGAGGGTTTCCCGCTGGTAAATAAGCATTGGTGCAGGGTTATGTTCAAAAAGATGGCGGTATCTTTGCTCGCTCAACCGCGATTCGTCATTTAGTTTTTTCAGTTCCAGGGTCCGGGCGTTTACCTGTTTTTTTAAAATCAGGCTTCCAATCAGGCTGATAAGCAAGGCAACGCCTAAAACAAGACCAAGAATTTGCAGCCAGATGGGCAGGTTGAATTGCACCTCTTCGGATGTCCAGCGTTTCAGCGAGGCATAGTAGACCGAGGCCGGATTTTTTTTCATAATTGAAAGATTACGGTCAATGGCATCCGGCAGGTCGTGGGAAGCATCTTTTGGGAAAGCGAAAAAGAAGGGAGCTGGGTCGAAGATTACAGGCGTATCTTCGAGCCCGAATTTTCTTGCATGCATCAACCCGTAGAAACGGTTGGTAACGCCGGCATCGGCTTTTCCGCTGGCGATCATCTCGAAGCCGGTTTTGTAATCCGGCACCGGAATGAGGGTGGTTTCCAGCCCGAAGCTGTTGGTAAGTCTTTTAAAGGTTTCAAGCTGAAGAGATTGCTCCAGTCCTACGATCCGTTTTCGGTTCAAGTCCAGTATGGATTGGATCCCGCTGCCTTTTTTGGCATATATCTGGGACCAGACAGACAGAACCGGGACCTTGTGAAAGGAGTACCTCTGTTCACGTTCCGCCGTATAAGCCACATCAGGCATGAGATCGATTTCCCCTTTTGCCAGGCGATTCAATCCCTCTCCCCACGTGCCACGTACATAACGCAGATTCCATCCTTCGGTTTTTGCGATGTGTTCGATGATATCGATAAAGATGCCTGATGGTTTGCCGGATTCGGATGTGAATACTTTTGGCGGGTTTTCATAGACACCCACGGTTACGGTCCGGGTAGCGGCTTTTGCGTGCGGTGTTTCAAGGAAGGAAAAAAACGACAGGAGTATGGCTAACGCTACAAAAAAAACCGCTCTATCAGTTCTCAGGCTGGGCAAGCGGTTCTTTAAATCTGTATTCCGGCGACCCATCCCCGACCTCCCGGATACTGCATAAGTAACTGTTCACACTACATATACCGGCGCAGGCGCGGTGTCAAGGGCTTCGGCTGGATGAGTGCGTGACCTCAATATGTTGGAATATGTCTCCAGCCCGTTCTGCCTGTGTGTTTAACCATTGATCAACTAAAGGGTTTTAGCTCGACATCACTAATCAGCCTGCACGCCAGCTCACGCTCTTCTTCAATACTGGTGATTTCTCCGTCCAGGCGTGCGTCCAGCAGGCGCTTCATGATATGACTGAAATGCGGTCCCGGCGTAAGGCCCAATTCCCGGAGCGAATTGCCATCCAGACTACGGTGGACGTGGCGCAGGCGGGTGATGTACAGTGACACATAACGGCGCACCTGCTCGTTCTGGGTCCTGGCTGACAAGTATAGCAGAACTTCCAGCGGCAGTATGTGAAAACATTCGTAAATTTCGCTGTTGCGGACATTCTGGCTTCGTTTGAGGCGGCGCTGCAGGGTGTCCAGCATGGCCAGTGCCTGCCGGCGGTGGCTGAATACGCGCGACACGACCTTGCCGGGTACGGACAGTCGTCGGCAGGTTTCCGCGAAATCTTCACTCCTGAGCCGTTCGCAGAGCGCCAGGAAATATACCTGCCATTGTTCGCACGGATCGTTCAGATACAATAACCGGAACCAAGTCAGCAGCCGGGACGATTCGTTTATAGCCCGTTCGTTTTCCGGCGACAGCCTCAGGCTGGGATGGATGAACGGCAGCAGGCCGAGCACTGCCATGCGTTGGACAGCGCCAAACGGCTCCCGTTCATTCAAAATCTGGATCAGTTCGTTGAGCAGACGCGTTCCGCCAACCTTTTCCAGGACTTGCATGCGTACAGCGCTGCGGATCAGGTTTTCGGTGTGCGGGGCAATGCGGAAACCGAGGCGTTGCTCGAAACGGATGGCGCGGAATACACGGGTGGGGTCTTCCACGAACGAGAGATTGTGTAGTACTCGTACCGACCGCTGCTGGAGATCGTGCTGGCCGCCGAAGAAGTCGGTTACGATGCCGAAACGGTTGCTGTTGATGCAGAGCGCCAGGGTGTTGATGGTGAAATCGCGGCGGTAAAGATCATGTCGCAGGGACGAGCGTTCCACGGTGGGCAGTACACCGGGAGATTCGTAATATTCCAGCCGGGTGCTGGCCACATCTAACTTGCTTCCATCGGGAAGTACAACCACCGCCGTGCCGAAGGCGGGATGGCTGCGAACTCTGCCACTCTGTGTGGCGGCAAAACGTTCGGCAAAGAAGATCCCGTCTCCTTCCACGGTTACGTCCAGATCCAGATTTTCGACTCCCAACATCAGGTCGCGGACAAAACCGCCTACGGCGTATACCGGCAACCCCAGTTGATCACCGATCTTGCCCAGTTCGCGCAGCAGCTTGATGGTGGCGGGCGGAAGACGCCGGCTGACCAGGGATGCGATGGAGCGGCTTTTAGGGGTAAGCTCCAACGAGCTCAGATCGTAAAGGGCTTCGGGTTGTTCCCGGCGTCCTCCATACATATGCCGGAGCAGGTCAGTGCGGGTTACTGCTCCCACAAGATGCTCGCCATCGAAAACCGGAACAAAGCGACGATTCCCTTCAACCATATATTCCTGGATATCCGATAGCAGTGTGGCTGGAGTGGCGCGCATGAATTCAGTATGCATGAATTCGCTGACCGGAGAGTTGCCCAAGTCGTGATACAGCGCTTTCTCAACGGTTTTGCGGGAAAGTATTCCGGCCATGCGTCCATTGTCAATGGCTGGCATGGCGTTGCAATTGTAGCGTGTCAGCAGATCACGGGCTTCGGCAATGGTAATGTCGGCCGGCATGGTTTTGACCGGCGCGGACATGATATCTCCGGCTGTGATCTGCGGGGTCACCATCAGTCGCAGCAGTTCATCCAGCTTTTTCAGCACCTGTTTGAGCGTCAAATCATGGACCGTAGCCGAAGCTGCCGTGGCATGGCCGCCACCTTGGAAACGCCGCATGATTTCACCAACATTGACCTCGGGAATCCGGCTGCGGGCTACCAGGTACGTGCGGCTTTCCATGGCTACCGCCAGAAACAGCGCGTCCAGGTTTTCCATGTCCCGAATCAGGTGGGCCAGACCTGCAATGTCGGCTATATAGTTCTCCGTGGAGGCATGGGTAAGGGAAATATTTACGCCGTTGAAGCTGGTAGTTTTCAGGTTTTTCAGCAGAACATTCAACAGCTCTACCTGTTGGGTAGTCAACTCCTGGGTGATGAAATCCGAAACCAGGTTCAGCCGCGCTCCCTGTTCCAGCAACCAGGCAGCGGCCAGGTAGTCGTCCGTCGTGGTGGGAATGAACAGCAGCCGCCCGGTGTCCTCATGGATGCCGAGCATAACCAGGGTTGCTTCTTCGGCGTTGAGTGTGATGCCCCGTTCCCTCAGCAGGCCGGTCATGATGGTTGATACGGAGCCGCAGGGGCGAATAATGCCGCCGGTCGGCCGGATGCTGCTTTCCAGAGTCGGATGGTGGTCGTAGACATGCACTTCCAGACCGGGCCGGCCGATGATTTCGGCAAAGCGCCCGATACGGGAGGCTTGCTGGCAATCGACGATTATCAGCCGGGTGACGGCATCCAGATCGATGTCCTTGGCACGGGTCAGGGGGGGGAGATAGCCGGGATGGTGGGCGATGAAATCGCGCAACCCTTTTTCCTGTGAGCCGGGAAAGGAGATCAACGCGCCGGGATAAAGCCGGTTGGCGGCCACCATGGAACCCAGACAGTCGAAATCGGCATTTACGTGGGTGGTGATGACGTCCATTGGTGCGGTGTCTCCGGGAAGGGGTATCCCTGTTTTGATTTATCTCATGAGATAGGTTTAGCGCCCAGATTTCATACTGTCAACGGCTTTGGCTGATGCGCGGTTACCGGATGTTGCATTAAGCGGTAGAGCAATTGGAAATCAGGTGGAAATAATGAAAAAAGGGGGTGTCGCCACCCCCTTCTCAAGCCGATGTGGAGCAATCAATCGTCGAAATTACCTTTCGGTCCCTTGTCTGAATCGATGGATTTCGCCCGTTCAATAATCTGCTCTTTGGTCCATTGGGACGGATCTTCAATCCGGTGCGCCTTTGGTCCGACGTCATGGGAACCGGCCTTGAGGATTGCCGCAATGGCCAGCGGCGCGGTGCCCTGGGCATTGAAAACCTCGGTCATGATCTTGTAAGTAAAATCTTCAACTCTTTTAGCCATGCGCTCCCGGATTTCTCTGGGCTGCGCCAGAAGCTTGTTTTCGAAAGGCAGATTCAGGCTCTTGTAGTCCCCCTTTTTCCATCCCTTGGAGTCTGCGTAAGCAACAACCTCGGCCCACATCTCCTCGGTCATCCCTTCGCCCTTGACCTTGATGAAGTTGCCGTTTGCGTCCAGTTGGGCATTGCCGTAGTCGTTGACTTCGAGGCCCCAGGAGATCATCTGCAGGGCCGTGGCAACATTGGCCTTGGTCGTGGCTGTCTTTTGGGCAATCTCCCGCAGACGTTCGGAACTATTGCCGGATGTGCCATGCTGAGCACCGCTGATTTTGTAATCGGTGATGGCAGCGTGAATGTCGGCGGTCAGCTCGACCTGAATACCGGCGTCGCTGGCTTCAAGGCCGTGGGTGGTGCCGTTGTTGAGGGCAATCCAGTCGGGGAAAATGTCGTGTGCATTGAGCCCCTGAATCAGAAACTTGGCTTCGGGAACGGTGGAGAGCCCCTCTTTGCCCTTGATTTCGCCCACCTCGGTTTCCAATCCGGCCCAGCGGGGGATGAAAGGGTTGATCTCCAGGTTGGCCAGCAGGTTCCGGTCATCGGGAAGATGTGAGGCATCTATGGCTATGGAGGTGATGCCAGCCTCGAACATGGATGGAACTTCAACCTTGGCGGTGGCCAGATCGGTGTCGCTTTTGATACCGTAGTGGTCGGCATGAATGGCAACCGGTACGGTGATCCCCATTTCGTTGCAGAGTGCATCGACGATGCGGGCCATGTTCCAGTAATTGACTGCGCAGTAGGATGTCCGGCCTCCTTCCGACTTGGCTATTTCGATGATGACGGCAGCGTTGGCGCGCTGCGCGGCATTGAGTACGCCGCGGATGACAAAGTAATTGCGGCCGTTGGCGGCAAGCGCAATTGCTTTTCCCTTGGCGAGCATGGCTCTGTCGATGACCCTGCCGCTGACGATCAGAGCCTTGGAGTTGGGGAAGAGCGTCTTAATGGTAGGGGGGCGCCCAACCTGGAGTGCTTTTTCAAAATCTGCCGAGTAACCCATGCTACCCTCCTGTGGATTTTAATGTTGTACGAAAACAAAGCACAACCTTATGCCATTTTAATCGTTTGAAATCAAGGGAGAAAAGAATACAATCAATAGTTTACCACAAATGTAATTTGTGGCACATTTTTAATATGAATGTCTTTTGTTGACTTAAGTTCTTTTGCTTTTTAACTAGCTGTAATAGCTTGGTTTTGTTGCTGTGCTGGTTGTTTGTTTGCTGGAGAGCGGTGGCAGTTGCTGATTAAACCTTTCAGGAGTCATGGGACGTGTGGTATTAATGTAATATGAACGGAAATGTTTTATCGGCTTGAATAATGGAATGGAGGCGTGAAATGCGTGGTCTGTTTTTAATTGCATGTATTGTGCTGGCAGTTGCATCAGTCGCGCAGGCAGAGACCGATCGCCAACCGATTGGCCTTGTGAAGGTTGCCGTTGGTAACGCGACCATTATTCACGAAGGGCGTCGCGTAGCGGCACAGCCCGGAAAACAGATCTTTCAAGGCGATGTGCTTTCCACTGGCGCCAATGGCAGGCTGGGTGTCATTCTGCGGGACGATACGATACTGTCTCTTGGTCCGTCGTCCGAAACCCGTTTGGAGCAGTTTGTCTTTAAACCGGCTGAGCAGAAACTGGGAATGGTTGTGCGGTTTGTCCAGGGAACCATCGGCTATTTATCCGGAAAAATCGCGAAGCTTGCTCCCGGATCTGTGCGGCTTGAAACGCCTGTGGCAACATTGGGGGTCAGGGGAACCTATCTTGCCGTGAGGGTTGAGCCATGAAGCGTGCTGCCATGCAAATCCTGCCGCTATTGACTTGCCTGGTGGCCGCGGGACTGCTGGCTGGTTGCTCCGGACCCAAGAGCTACGTTGTTTTGCTTCCCGTGGATGGCAAGGTTTCCGGTGCAGTGGAGGTGTCTAATGCCCATGGTTCGCAGCTTCTGAACCAGTCCTGGCAAGCAACGGAAATTTCCGGAACTGATGTGGCGCCAAGCAAGCCGGTGGTGCAGGGCAAAACAGAAGTCCAGTCCGCAATTGGTCCTGCTCTTGATGCCATGCCGCTGCCGCCGGTTCACTTCACACTCTATTTTGAAATGAGCAAGACCAAGCTTACACCGGAATCAAGGCGTATGCTCCCGGAGATTCTCAAGGCTGTGAATGAGCGCAATCCAGCAGAGTTGTCGGTGGTTGGGCACACCGATACCGTGGGCGCGCCCACATGCAATTATCATCTGGGGTTGTTGCGTGCAAAAGCAGTTATCGCTCTGTTGACGCAGCTCGGCGTCAACCCATCCCTGGTTGAAGTTGATTCTCACGGCGAGGCAGACTTGTTTGTCAAAACTCCTGACAATACTCCGGAACCGCGCAACCGTCGCATAGAAGTCACCATTAGATAGGCTGTTTGTCCCATTCCGGTATAGCGGCGATCCGTGAGGAAAAATGATGTGCCCAGACTGACTTCCTACCTAAAATACCGGTTCTCCGGTAGCATCAGGTTATTGCTTGCTGCTTGCGGAGCTGCCCTGACGATCTTTCTTGCCGTTTTTTCCCTTTATCGCCCCGCCATAATTACGCATCTTGACGGCCGTTTTTTTGATGGTCTGACAATGGACGATACCCCCTCGCTGAGGGATACGGGCCCGATTGTGGTAGCGCTGGACGATGAGTCGCTGGCTCGCTACGGCCACTGGCCATGGCCCCGGTCGCTTGTGGCGCGTCTTTTGACTCGTATTGCGGAACAGAAGCCCGCTGCGGTGGGAGTTGACGTGATATTCTCCGAGAAAGAGATTGCTGCTGCCGGTGAGCGGTTTTCCGGAGCCTCTCCACGCCTGTCCGGGGGGGACTTGGCTTTGGCAAAGTCTCTAACCGGTGGTCCCTTTGTACCCGGTTTTGAATTGACTTTCGGTTTCTCAGCTTTCTCCGGCACTGTTGATCAAAGTGTGTATCCGCTGAACATGGTTTCCCGGAGCGGAAGCGCGGCAGGCGATCCCCTCAGGCGCCTCTGGCAGGCAACGGGAATGGTCGGCAGTTTGCCGGCTTTTTATCGGAATGCCGGTGCATCGGGGTTTCTCAATGGAACCAAGGAACAGGATGGAGTTCTGAGGAAAATGCCGGTGCTTATGGAACAGGGGGGGAATGTCTATCCCAGCCTGGCCCTGGCAACGGTTTTGCGGTCTCTTGGGTCGCCCGGAGCGCTTCTTGAGTCAACCTGGTGGGGAGACCTGGTCCTTAAAATCGGGGATCGGCACATCCCGCTGGATAATCGCGGCCAGCTTCTGCTTCGCTACCGGAAGGGGCATGGTAATGCAAAGCCGGTATCGGCAGCCGCTTTACTGGACGGGAGCGCGCCACACGGCACTCTTGCGGGCCGGGTAGTGCTGCTCGGTTCCACGGCAACGGGTATGGGCGATTTGGTGACAACACCTTTGGACAGCCTACTGTCAGGAGTCCAGATTCATGGTGTTGTTGTGGATAATATCCTGAAGGGGAGTTTTGCCCGTCCGGCTCCCTGGGGATACCGTTTGATGGCTGTGCTGTTGATGGGATTCATTGCCACCATTGTCTGCATCAGGCTTCCCGCTGTCCGGGGAGCGTTTCTGCTGGCTACCGTGGCTATCGGAGCATGGTTGGGCGCAGTCTGGTTATTCCATTCCAGCGGGGTGTTTTTTTCGCCCGTTTTTCCCCTGGTCACGCTGCTCTCCCATTTTTCACTATTGACGTTGGTGCGCTTGTTCCATGTGGAAAAGAAGGCCTTGCACCAATCCCAGGACCTGGCTAAAGCCAGGGATTTCATCATGACTTCCATGGCTGCGCTTGCCGAAATACGGGATACGGAAACCGGCGGCCATATCATGCGCACCCAGCGTTATCTGCATGCCTTGTGTACGGAGATCTCCCGTCATCCGCGGTTTAAGTCTTTGCTGAGTCCTGAAAAAATCGAACTGATTTCGAAGCTTGCCGTGCTTCATGATATCGGCAAGGTCGGCATTGACGACCAGTTGCTTCGGAAGCCGGAGCGATTTACTGCCGATGAATATGAGGCAGTCAAAAAACACGCTACCCATGGGAGAGATGCACTGGCCAGGGCCGAATTGAGGGCTGGCGACTTCAGTGACGAACTGCTGAGCTATGCCAAGGATATGGCTTATTCGCACCACGAACGCTGGGACGGCTTGGGGTATCCCGAAGGACTGCGCGGAGACGAGATACCGTGGGCGGCCCGGCTCATGTCTGTTGCCGATGTCTATGACGCCCTGGTTTCGCGGAGGGTTTACAAAGAGCCGATCCCCCACGAAGAGGCGGTTCGTATCATCGGTAATGGCAGGGGAGGGCAGTTTGATCCCGATGTCGTGGATGCTTTTATGAGAGTGGAAGCCTCCTGGCGGCAAATCGCGATCGACCTGGCGGATTCGAACAATGTGGAAATTGAGCTGAAATGAGACAAAATAATGATTGCCAAGCGCTTCGGTGCTATGGTATCGCAGATTTCCGTACCACCTTGAGGGAGATCAGACATGGCGCTGCACAATAACCTGAAATCACTTGGCGCAGGCACAACCGGCTATCGTTACGACAAACCGGATGCCTCGTTGCTGGAAGCCTTTCCCAACCCCTTTGCCCAGCCTGATATGAATCCGGTTGGCGCCGTGGGGACGTTGCATATCGAGTGTCCTGAATTTACCTGCCTCTGTCCCATGACCGGCCAGCCCGATTTTGCCAAAATAGTGATCGACTACCAGCCCGATGCGCTTTGCGTGGAGAGCAAAAGCCTCAAGCTCTACCTGGGGTCGTTCCGCATGCATGGCGAGTTCCATGAGGCCAGCGTCAATCGCATTTGCAACGATCTGGTCACGTTGATTTCCCCAGTCTGGCTGACGGTACGCGGCGAGTTTACTCCTCGCGGCGGTATTCCCTTCTGGCCCACGGCCGAATATCGAAAAAAATAATATCGCATCATTCTACATAAGGAGTTTGTATGTTCAGCACGTCCGATTTCAAAAAAGGGCTTGTCATTCAATTGGATGGAGCCCCCTGCTTGATAGTTGATGTTACGGTGCAGTCGCCGACGGCCCGTGGCGCCAACACCATGGTCAAGACCAAATACCGTAATCTGATCACCAACCAGGTGCTGGAGAAGACTTTCCGGTCCGGCGACAAGGTGGATGAGGCGGATTTTGAGCGCCATAAGGGGCAGTTTCTGTATGCCGACGGCGGCCGGGGCGTTTTTATGGATTTGGAAACCTATGATCAATTTGAAATGGACGAGGAAGAATTCGGGGCGCTGTCTCCTTTTCTGCTGGAAGGGACCGAAGTGGTGTTGGGACTTTTCGAAGGGCGTCTGGTCAATGTGGAGTTGCCCATGACTGTGGAGTTGGCCATTGTGGAGACAGTTCCGGTCATGAAGAATGCCACTGCTACGGCGCAGACCAAAGAAGCTGTTCTGGAAACCGGCCTCAAGCTTCAGGTGCCGCCCTATCTGGAAGCTGGCGAGCGGGTCAAGGTGGACACTCGCGATGCGCGTTTTATTTCGCGAGCATAATACAGACGATGAAATGTCGCCAGTCCAGGTGAGCCTCCGCCGTAACGTTGCAATACCGCAGAAGTGCCTAAGGCAGAGGCCTTTCAGGCGAGCGGAGATATTAAAGAGTCACGGATTCGGGTAGTTCATTAAATAAATGCACGTGAAGTCTTGAAAAGAGTTGACAGTCACGGTATGCTTTACTACTATAATTAACTCCCAAGGGCCTATAGCTCAGTTGGCTAGAGCCACCGGCTCATAACCGGTTGGTCCCAGGTTCGAGTCCTGGTGGGCCCACCATAATTTAGTAAGGAAGATGCGCCGGATGCCGGCAATAGTAACGGGGCGACCCATGCCATCACATCATCAAGAGTGCACACCGAAAGGTTGCACTCTTTTTCTTTGTATCGAATGAAAAAAACAAAACTCTCGGACATACTTGGAATCATTGGTAAAATGGCTCCACCAGGCTTGGCGGAATCGTGGGATAACCCAGGTCTTCAGGTTGGGGACCCTCAAGCGACCATATCACGAATCATGGTTGCCCTGGATGCGACTCCACCCGTTATCGAATCAGCCCTGGCTTCCGATTGTAACCTGCTCCTCACTCATCATCCCCTGATCTTTGCCGCCCAGAAGTCCATATCAACTACTACACCTCAAGGTGCTTCAATTCATGCTGCAATTCGTGGCGGTCTTTCCGTTGTCAGTATGCACACCAATTACGATTGCGCCGAAGGCGGTTTGAATGATCTGCTGGCGGCACGGATCGGCCTTTCAGGCTGTGCGCCGCTTCAGGTCACCTCTGTGCGTGAACTGGCCAAGTTGGTGGTTTTTGTGCCGGAAGAACATCTTGAGCACGTACGTTCAGCCTTGCTTCCCCATGCCGAGGTTCTGGGCGCATATACCGGTTGCTCTTTTTCCGCACCGGGCGTAGGAACCTTTACGCCGCTGGATGGTGCGCATCCGTTTATCGGAACCGTTGGCGCACAGGAACAGGTGGCGGAATTCCGGCTCGAACTGCTTCTGGACCGGGCGGTTTTGCCGCGAGCCATCAAGGCGCTCATGGCTGCCCATCCCTACGAAGAGCCGGCCTTTGATATATATCCACTGCTCAATGAAGGGCATAAGCTGGGATTGGGGCGTATCGGCCGCTTGCCGGAACCGGTCTCGCTGGCAACATTCGCAATGCGCTTGCGGCAGGATCTTTCGGCGCCCAGCTTGCGCTTTGTGGGAAACCCCGATGCGTTGGTAAGCAAGGTGGCCTTGTGCAGTGGAAGCGGTGCTTCGTTGTTGCGGACCGCTGTCCGGTCTGGCGCCCATGTGCTGGTAACAGGTGATGTCAAGTACCACGAGGCCCGTGAGGCCGAAGAGCTTGGCATTGCCCTGGTGGATGCCGGACATTTCCCCACCGAGATCATTATGGTGGATGCAGTTGCGGAACGTCTCGCCCGAACGCTTGCCGAAGCCGGTTATGCGGGCTGCGAGGTCATGCGGTGTAACGTGGAGACCGATCCGTTCAAAATTTTTACTCAGACTCACTGACGTTTGTCATTATTCTTGGTATCGGGAGGATGCTGCTTTGAAGAACAGACTTGAGATGTTGGAGCAACTGCAAGAGATCGACCTACAGATCGATGTGCTAAAGAAAACCCAGAGCGGGTTGCACGGCGAGATGAATGAAATCGAGCAGAGCCTCGACGTCGCGCGTGAAGAGGTGGCTGAGCTGAACGCGCAGATTGCTCAGTTGGAACAGGAGAAACTGGAGCTGGAAAACAGTCTTGCTGGCGAGCAGGAGAATATTCAGCGCTCTGAAACAAACATGAAGGAAATCAAGACCAACAAGGAGTTTCAGGCAGTTGGACGTGAAATCACTGCTGCCCGCAAACTGACTACCGAGTTGGAAGAACAGATTTTGCAGAAAATCACCAAAATCGAAGAGCTGAATGGTGAAGTTACCGCCAAGTCTGCCTGCCTTACGGAACTGGAACAAAACTCTTCGCAGCGTCGCGATGAGAAACAGTCGGAAATCGACAGCCTTCAGCAGAATATCGACGCAGATACCTCCCGTCGTGAAGAGATTACCAAAGAATTGCCGGCAAACCTGATCAAGCGCTACACCAACCTTCGCGAGCAGCGGCGCGGCCAGGCTATTGCCTATGCACGTGATGGTTACTGTCTGGGATGCAACATGAACTTGCCTCCCCAGCTTTACAACACACTTTTTCGTGCCGATGAAATTATCAGCTGTCCCCATTGCCAGAGAGTGTTAATCTTGAAGGTGAATCAGGGGCAGTAGCGACAAGGAATTGGTTGAAGCAGGACAGATGGCCGCCGCCAAGGTATCGGGGGAGGAAAGTCCGGGCTCCGGAGGGCGCGATGCTGGATAACATCCAGCGGGGGTGACCCCAGGGAAAGTGCCACAGAGAGAAGTCCGCCTGTTCAGGCAGGTAAGGGTGAAAGGGTGAGGTAAGAGCTCACCGGGTCTGTCGGTGACGATGGACGCCAGGTAAACCCCATCGGGAGCAAGATCTAATAGGGAGGCGTTAAGGGCGGCCCGTCCGTGCCTCCGGGTTGATCGCTTGAGGCTGCCGGTAACGGTAGACCCAGATGAATGGCCATCACCCTGGAAAGGGTAACCTGACCAGGGAACAGAACCCGGCTTACGGACTGCTTCAGCCATTTTTTTTCGGAAACGATGAGACCAAGAACTTATAAGCAGGTACTAGTTACAAGGTGCTAGGAGTGATACAACCTACGTCCTGAAATTACCTGAAAAAGGATGCATGCATGGCGACAATCAACGATGTTGTTCTAGTCCACGTTGACAATAAGCCGGGTTTTTATGCCCGTATCGAAACGATTACTCCTGATGTCAAGCCCGGCTGGTGGCAGGTGCGCTTGCTCGTATTTACGTTTCCGCTCCAGGTTTTTACCTGGATCCTGGATGAATACCAGCTTGAGGGAGCCGACTTTACCATGGGCGGCACTCCCATTCGCATGGAACCCGTTGTTTCTCCTGTGGTTGAAGAAACACAGTCGCAGGAGGAGCAAAAGGAAGAACAGCAAATTCCTCGCCAGGATGGAGGTAGTTCCAAGGTTGTATCGCTGGCAGACCGAAGAAAAAAATAGTCTCCTGCAATTGCGTCAGAATTACCGACCTTCTCCACAACGGAGAAGGTTTTTTTTGTGGGAAATTTCTTATATAAATCACGTTTTTGTCTTGACACATGCCTTGACCGCCGCTATATTTTTTCCGCAAGGTGGAAAAAAGTGGAAAATGGTGGAAAAGTGTCCGAAAAAGACGCCGTATTCGGTGGGGAAAATCTTAGCTCCATTGACGCCAAAGGGCGAACCTGCATCCCGGCCAAGTTCCGGGAGGCCATAGTTCAGAACTTTGGTGACGAGCGTTTTGTCATAACCAAGGCGCAGCCGATCAATCTGGGTGATGGCGCGTTTGCCCGAGGGCTTTCGGTCTATCCCGTAAGCGTCTGGTCTGAAATCAAACGAAAAGCGCTGGCTAACGAGGGGGGATACACCTCGTTGCAGCTTGACAGTATCAAACGCCAGTTTCTGAACCCGGCAGAGGAGTGCGGAACCGACAAACTGGGCAGGGTGCTGATTCCTCCTACCTTACGCGTCCACGCCAAACTTGAACGCGAACTGTGGTTTGTGGGGATGGACAAGCGTTTTGATATCTGGAGCAATGAAACCTACAACAGAGTCAATGACCAGGACGAAAAGAATCTTCCTGAAGATTTGACGGCGATTGGCTTTTAAGTGACTGGATTCCGTCATCTCTCGGTCATGGCAGGCGAAGTGATACGTTTTCTTGAGCCCAAGCCCGGCGGATGCTATCTGGACGGCACGTTGGGGGGGGCTGGTCACTCCGCATTGATTGCCGAACAGTGCGTGCCGGGTGGCGGAACCCTGATCGGCATTGACCGCGATAGCGAGGCGTTGGAAGCGGCTGCGGCGCGGTTAGCCTGTTTTGGTGATGGTGTCCGGCTGGTTCATGGCGACTTTGCCGCTGTTGACGACCACCTGAACTCCCTCGATATACGCTGGCTTGACGGATTTGTTCTTGACCTTGGGGTATCCTCCCACCAGTTGGATAGCGGCCAGCGGGGGTTCAGCTTTCAGCAGGATGCGGCGCTGGATATGCGTATGGACACCAGTGCCGGAGAAACGGCTGCTGATCTGGTAAACAGTTTGCCGGAACGCGAGCTGGAACGAATCATAAAGGAATACGGAGAAGAACGCTGGGCAAAGCGTGTGGCGGCCTTTATCGTAAAAGCCCGTTCCGAAACGCCGATAGAAAGCACCTTTCAGTTGGTGGATATTATCAAGGGAGCCATTCCCAAGGCAAAATGGGAAGAACGTTTGCATCCTGCCACACGTACGTTTCAGGCTTTGCGGATCGCTGTTAACCATGAACTGGAGAGCCTTGAGCAGGGGCTCAGAAAGACGATCGAGCATCTCAAACCAGGGGGGCGGGGGGTTGTGATTTCCTTTCACTCGCTGGAGGATCGCATCGTCAAGCATATCTTCCGCGAATATGCCACCGGTTGTATATGTCCCCGCAATCTGCCGATTTGCGTATGTGGCAGACAGCCCCGGTTACGGATTCTGACAGGAAGACCGGTTATGGCTACGGATGAAGAAGTTGAGTGGAACCCGCGGGCACGCAGCGCCAAACTGCGTGCGGTTGAAAAGTTGTAAAAGGATCAGAATTGTCACTATTTGTAAGGAGTAGAGCAATGGCACAAGCAAAAACCGAATACGGCAAGGTAGCAGCTCCGAGAGCATTTGGCGGATCGGGATTGTCGCTTCAGCGGCTTGACATGTTCAAGTTTCTGATGATTTGCATGTTCCTCCTGACAATTGTAGCAGTGTTTCACGTCTGGTCGCGTTTCAAGCTGATCGACTTGAACCTGCAAATAGCCGAGTCAAACCGCCAGCTCAAGGATGCAGAGCAGGAACAGAAGCGGCTTGAGCTGGAGGTTGCTTCTCTGCGGACCCCATCACGCATAGAGGCAATTGCGAAAGATGAGTTGGGTATGGCGTTGCCGACCGAGCAGCAGGTGATTGTCGTAAAATGAGAGATGAACGTGAAAAATGGGCCCGGACCCGAATAGTCATCATCGGAGTCTTGTTTGGCCTGTTGTTCATGGCTGTCAGCGTCCAGGCATTCAAACTTCAAATTCTGCAGCATGAAAATATGGTCAAGAAGGCCGAGCGTCAGCATCAGCATGTCGTGCCGCTCACACCGGGGCGCGGCGCTATCATGGACCGCAACGGCAATAACCTGGCTGTTTCCGTTGAAATGCATTCCTGCTATGCCGAACATCGAAATATAGAAGATGTTGAAGGCACGGCAGCCGTTCTGGCGCCTTTTTTGGAAATGCCTGCCCAGGAAATTGCCAAGAAAATCAACGGTGCTCGAAACTTCGTCTGGCTGGCGCGCCGCCTGCCTCCGGAAAAGGCCGTGCAGATCAAAAATCTCAAGTTGCGCGGCATCGGGTTTGCCCCGGAGACGAAGCGCTTTTATCCGAATTCGGAGATTGCCGCCCATGTGGTCGGTTTTACCGGTCTCGACCCTTCGGGTCTGGATGGTGTGGAACTCAAGTATGATTCGGTGATTTTGGGTAATACCGGTTATCTGGTGACGGAACGGGATGCCTTGGGGCGTGACATAGCGCCGAAGACCGAACTGGTCAAAAGCTCTTCTCCCGGCAAAAACATTGTCCTGACTCTCGATAAAAATATTCAGTATATTGCTGAAAAAGAATTGAGTAAGGCTGTTGTGAGTAGCGGCGCTAAGAACGGCATGGTTGTTGTGATGGAATCCGATACCGGTAGAGTTCTGGCTATGGCCAATTATCCGACCTTCAACCCTAACTCCTATTTCCGTTACTCTCCTGCGAATTTGCGCAACAGGGTTGTGGCTGACAGCTTCGAGCCCGGTTCGACCTTCAAAACTTTTCTGATTGCGGCGGCGCTTGAGGAAAAGCTTGTCAGGCCGGCCGATGCATTGAACTGTGAAAACGGCAGCTATACCATAGCTAACCACACTATCCACGACACACACAGGTATGGACGGCTGTCGGTGTCGGACATTCTGAAATATTCCAGCAATATCGGTGCGGCCAAGATCGGTTTCAAGTTGGGAAATGAACGGTTAGCCAGATATTTGCAGAGCTTCGGTTTCGGGGAGCGCACGGGAATCGACTTGCCCGGCGAGTCCCCCGGTAATACGCGCAGCAAACAGCGCTGGTATGGAATCGATCTGGCGACAATCTCTTTTGGCCAGGGTGTCACGGTATCGGCGGTGCAGTTGACGGCTGCAATGTCCGCTATCGCCAATGGCGGCACATTGATGAAACCATACGTTGTTGAGAGCATTCTTGACGATGGCGGCAACGTGGTGCAAAAGTTTGGGCCCCAGGCGTTGCGTCGGGTGATTTCCAGTGATACGGCGCAGAAAGTTGCCAAGATGATGGAAGGGGTCACCGCCGAAGGCGGCACCGGGACGAATGCGGCTGTTGAGGGATTTCGCGTTGCCGGCAAAACCGGTACTGCCCAGAAGGCCGATCCGGTGACCCATCGTTACTCGGCTTCCAAGCGAACCGGCTCATTTATCGGTTTTATTCCGGCCGACAGGCCGCGGTTGACAATTCTGGTTGTCATTGATGAGCCCAAGACCAGCCCGTACGGTGGCGTGGTGGCAGCGCCCGCTTTCCATTCGATTGCCCTCAACAGCTTGGCGTATTTAAAGGTTGTGCCCCAGAAGGCAACGCTCAAGGCGCCTAAGGCAATGGAAGCAAAAACGAACCACGCTGCACCGCAGGAGGCCATGGTAGAGGGAAACGGTGTGGATTTGCCTGCCAGTGGCGAAGTCATGCCTGATTTTCGGGGAATGAGCATGCGCCGTGTCATGCAGGTGATGGAAAAACGCAATATCAATATCAAATTGTTGGGCAGCGGTCGCGCCCTGGAGCAGAATCCACCACCGGGACAACCGGTCAGGGGTGTTGATGAAGTCTGGGTCAAGTTTGCTCCAGCGGCATAATGTGTCTATGTAAACGGACTTTCATGCGCGCCGGTTAGCGCCACTCCTGTGGAGATCTATATGAAGCTTACCCAATTGCTCGGCGCACTCAAAAGCTATGAACTCCACGGAAACGGCGCGGTGGAGATCAGCTCTGTGACCTGCAATTCGCGCAGCGTTGTTCCCGGCGCGCTTTTTTTTGCATTACGGGGCGCTGTTGTGGACGGTCACCGCTTTATAACTGCTGCCGTTGATGCCGGTGCGGCAGCAGTCGTTCTTGAGGATGAGAACGCTGCTCCTGCGGGCGTGCCTTGGGTCAGGGTTGCGGATGGGCGAAGTTTCATGGCCCTGATGGCGGCGGAATTTTACGGTAACCCCACAGCCACGTTGCCATTGATCGGTATTACCGGAACCAACGGCAAGACCACCACCACTTATCTGATCGAAGCGATTCTCCTGGCAGCCGGTTTGCCTGCGGCAGTGCTGGGCACCATCAGTTACCGTTTCAATGATATGGTCATCACGGCGTCCCATACTACTCCGGAATCAACCGAGTTGCAGGCGGCCTTCAAACAACTGGCCGATGCAGGCGCCAAGGCCTTTGTGATGGAGGTTTCCTCCCATGCCTTGGAACAGAAACGGGTGGATGGCTGCCATTTCGATGTGGGCATCTTCAGTAACCTGACCCGTGACCACCTGGATTACCATCTCACAATGGAGAGCTATCTGCAGGCTAAACTGCGGTTTTTCTCCGAATTGCTGCAGCCAACACCAGTCAAGTCCCGGCGCTGCGCCGCAATCAATATGGATGATGAGTATGGAGTTGTCGTTGCCGCTCAGACAGCCTGCCCTGTCATCCGTTACGGTAGTGACTCAAAAAATGATGTCCGGGTTGATGGCGCCTTTCTGACGGTTGATGGCATCCGTGGCACGCTGGTCACACCAAAGGGCTCAATCGCTTTTTCGTCACCTTTGCTGGGTAGGTTTAATCTTTCCAATATTCTGGCTGCTGTTTCGGCCGGCATTGCCCTTGATCTGCCGCTTGAAGCGATCAAAACCGGCATCGAAACCCATGCGACCGTTCCTGGACGAATGGAGCGGGTGGACAACCGGCGCGGTTTCACGTTGCTGGTTGATTACGCACATACCGGCGACGCGCTGGAGAACGTGTTGACGACATTACGGGAGCTGAAGCCGTCGGGACGTATCATAACCCTCTTTGGTTGCGGCGGTGACCGTGACCCGGGTAAGCGTCCGATCATGGGCAGGATTGCTGCCGATATGAGCGACCTGGCCATCGTTACCTCGGACAACCCCAGGACAGAAGATCCTTTCGCGATTCTGGGACAGGTTCGGGAAGGCGTTGTCCAAGCTTTTTCTCCCCACAAGGGAAATGACCGGAGTGGGGGGAGAGTTCGCGAATACGTGGTTGATGAGCTTTCAGCCGGTTTCACCGAAAAGGGCTTCGTTATGCTGGAAAACCGCCGCGAGGCGATTCGCTTGGCAGTACGCCTGGCACAGCCGGGAGATATTGTGCTGCTGGCTGGCAAGGGGCATGAAGATTATCAGATCATCGGAAAAGTCCGGCAGCATTTCGATGATCGCGAAGAGGCAAGATTGGCGCTCGCGGAATTGGGAAAATAGATGTTTACCATTACCGAAATAGCTGCCGTTACCGGTGGCACCATCAATGGCGACTGTCAGGGCGAAGTAAGCGCCGTTTCCACTGATTCGCGCACAGTGGCTGTCGGGCAATTATTTGTACCGCTACATGGCGAGCGTTTTGACGGTCATGATTTTATCGGACAGGTAATTGATAAGGGAATCACTGTTGTTCTGGCGGATGAGGCGCTGAAACAGGATGTTTCTTCTGGAACAACCGTTATCACGGTTCCTGATACGCTCCGCGCTCTCGGCGATTTGGCAGCAGCCTTTCGACGGCGTTTTACCCTGCCGGTGGTCGGCATTACCGGCAGCAATGGCAAAACAACCACCAAGGAAATGCTGGCGACCATCTTGGAGCAAACCGGGCCGGGGCTGAAGACATCGGGAAATCTTAACAATCTGATCGGTCTGCCGCAGATGCTGTTCAGACTTGATGCCGGACACCGTTGGGCTGTGCTGGAGATGGGTATGAGCGAGCCGGGCGAGATTGATCGTCTGGCCGAGATTACTGCTCCGCAGACCGGAATCGTACTGAATGCTTTTCCTGCGCATTTGGAAAGCATGAAGAGCGTGGAGGGGGTTGCCAGAGCCAAGGGGGAATTGCTGCTGCGGCTGCCATCCGGCGGATGCGCCATCGTCAATGCCGATGACCCACTGATAGCCCGGCAGCCTTCAACCGCTGGTGTACGGCGGCTTACCTTCGGATTGGCTGACGCTGATGTGCGTGCCACGGAGATTACTTCTCTCGGTACTGAAGGGCAGCAGTTTCAACTTCATCTGGGAGAGAATGCCTGTCCGGTCATCCTGCGATCTTTCGGCCGGCATGCCATCTACAACGCGCTGGCAGCCGCGGCTGCGGCGTATTCTCTCGGTCTTTCACTGGAAGTGATCCGGAGCGGACTTGAACGATTCCGGCCTTACGATAAACGTTTCCAGTTGGAGCAACTCAGCGGCTTGGTGTTGATCGACGACAGCTATAACGCCAATCCGGCATCCATGGACGCTGCTTTGGGTACGCTGGGAGAACTCAAGGGGGATCGGCGCGCTTTTGTGGCATTGGGTGACATGCTGGAACTGGGAAGCAATGAAAATGAGTTGCACCGCGCCTTGGGTGTTCAGGCAGCGCGGGTCGCGGACCGGCTCTATCTCTACGGCGAACTGACGGCCCATACGGCGGACGGCGCTTTGTCGGCTGGCATGGATGCAGCCGATATTATTCGTGCTTCGTGCCATGACGAGATTGTTACCGACATTATGGGGCATGCCGAAGCCGGCGATTTCGTTCTGGTCAAAGGTTCGCGTGGAATGCGCATGGACAAGGTTGCGGAAAGTATCCGGGTGAAAAAAGCGTAGGAGCGGCTCAGTATGGCCGCTCTTGCTGCGATGGCGGTTTTTGCGGGACAACGATAAGGGCATTCATATCAGAGTGCGTCTGACATACGAGGTAATACGATGCTGTATCATCTTCTTTATCCATTAGCCAATAACGTCAAGCTCTTCAATATCTTCAAGTACCTGACGTTTCGCACCATATATGCCATGATCACGGCACTTTTGGTCTGCTTCGTACTCGGTCCCTGGGTCATCCGCATGTTGGAAGGACTGCAGGCACGGCAGGTGATCCGTACCGATGGCCCGGAATCACACCTGCAAAAACAGGGCACCCCAACCATGGGCGGAGTGATGATCCTGGCTGCCATCATCGTTCCTACCCTGTTATGGGCCGATCTCTCCAACCAGTATGTGTGGATGGTGCTGTTTATTGCCGTGGGATACGGCCTGATCGGTTTTGTGGATGACTACAAGAAGGTGGTTGAAAAGAATCCCAAGGGCCTTTCAGCCCGGACGCGGTTGTTCTGGGAGGTGCTGCTGGCAGGTGCGGTAGGCGTTTTCCTGTTTATCAAGCCCGAATTCAACGAACAACTGTATGTTCCGTTTTTTAAGAATTTTCATCCCGATCTTTGGTTCTGGTACATCCCTTTTGTAACCCTGGTAATCGTGGGAGCCTGTAACGCGGTCAACCTTACCGACGGTCTGGATGGGCTAGCCATAGGTCCGGTAGCAATTAATGCGGCCACCTATTTGCTGTTCAGCTATATTGCCGGGCATGCCACCTTGTCAGCCTATCTGCAGGTGCCGCGTGTTCCGGGTGCCGGAGAGCTGGCTGTGGTGTGCGGAGCTATGGTGGGCGCAGGCCTGGGGTTTCTCTGGTATAACGCCTATCCGGCCGAAGTTTTTATGGGCGATGTGGGGGCGCTTTCACTGGGGGGAGCGCTGGGAACCATTGCCGTCATAACCAAACAGGAGATCCTGCTGGTAATCGTGGGTGGCATCTTCGTGGTAGAGGCTCTATCGGTCATTTTTCAGGTGGGATCGTACAAGTACCGCGGCAAGCGAATCTTTCGTATGGCGCCGATCCACCATCACTTCGAGCTGAAGGGAGTGGCTGAGCCGAAGATCATTGTGCGGTTCTGGATCATCACTATTATTTTGGCGCTGGTGGCGATTTCGACATTGAAGATGCGCTGATTTCCGGAGCGCACGTTCAGAGGTTTAAGGATACGATGCAGTTGAATAATAAAAATATACTCGTGGTCGGCCTGGCAAAAACCGGTGTAGCCTGTGCTCGTTTCCTGGCTTCCCGTGGAGCACGCGTGACTGTCACCGACATGCGCGACGAATCGGCTCTGGCCGGACAACTGGCTCAACTGGCCGATTTCGAGATTAAGCGGGAATTGACGTACCACGACGAACGAACATTCCAGACCAGCGATCTGATCGTGGTCAGTCCAGGAGTTCCCCAGGATCTGCCGCAGTTGATTGCGGCGCGGCAGGCGGGAGTCGAAATCATCAGTGAAATCGAACTGGCATCCCGTTTTGTTTCTGCGCCCCTGGTGGCTATTACCGGTACTAACGGCAAGACCACTACCACCACCATTATCGGCGAGATATTCAAGCAAAACGGTTTTCGTACCTTTGTGGGGGGGAATATCGGCAATCCCCTGATCGAACTGGCTGAATCAGGAGAGGCGGTTGAACGGGTAGTGGCCGAAATCAGTTCCTTTCAACTGGAGTGGATCACCAGCTTCCGGCCCGCAGTGGCGGCTCTGCTGAACCTGAGCGAGGATCACCTCGACCGCTATGCTTCGTATCAGGAGTACATCGACGCCAAGTTGCGTATCTTCGAGAACCAGACCGGCGATGATTTCGCGGTGGTCAATGCCGATGATGCTCTGGTTTGGAACTATGCCCGGACACTAAAATCACGGCTGTTTCCCTTCAGTCGCAAAAAAGAGTTGGATGAGGGGATCTTCCTGCGCGGCGATACCATTGTCTGGCGTCATAACGGTTGCGAAGAACGTTTGAACACGGCCGGTTTCCGTCTCCAGGGTGTACATAACATGGAAAACATCATGGCGGCCCTGGCCTGTTCTCTGCTGCTTGGCTGCCGTCCAGCCGAGAGTTTCGAGTGCGTGGGGAATTTCGAGGCGCTTCACCATCGCATGGAGTTCGTACGCGAAGTCAATGGTGTTCGTTGGTACGAGGACAGTAAGGCCACCAATGTGGGCAGCGTGGAAAAGGCGCTGGAGAGCTTCACGGACATCACCCTGATCGCGGGCGGCAAGGACAAGGGCGGCTCCTATGCTCCGCTGGCTCCTCTGGTCAAGGAACGGGTGAGCCATCTGATTCTGATCGGTGAGGCTGCCGAACGGATGCAGGCTGATCTTGGATCGCTGACCGATACCCGGCAAACTGCGACGCTTGAGGATGCGGTTGTCCTGGCGGCGCGAATTACAGCCCCTGGTGGGACGGTACTCATGTCACCGGCCTGTTCCAGCTTCGACATGTTCCGCGATTATGAGGAGCGGGCACAGCGCTTTATCGCAGCCGTGAAAGCTTTGTAGGGTAGAGTTTTCTGTAATTACATCTTAACTCTCTTCTAAAAGAGGAGAGGTGAGGAATATCACAACGACTTGCAATGTAACGAAGTAGAATTAACTCCCGTTCCTTCGGGGCGGGAGATTTACGGAAAGACGGAATAGCGGAAACGTCATGCTCAAAAAGCTTGAAAACTATGATCTGGTCATCATGCTGATGGCCATCGCCCTGACCTGCTTCGGGGTGGTGATGGTCTATTCCGCCTCTTCGGTCATGGCCGACAAGCGTTATCATGACGGTTTTTATTTTCTCAAGCGCCAGGGACTGTTTGCTACTGGCGGATTTGCGATTATGTTGGCCGTCATGCGCGTGGAATATCATTTCTGGAAAAAGATGGCAGTACCGGCGTTGTTGCTCTGTCTCGTGCTCCTGATCATGGTGCTGATTCCGGGTATCGGCGGCAAGGCGGGCGGATCGTCGCGGTGGATCAAACTGCCGGGGTTTAACCTGCAGCCTTCCGAAATGGCCAAACTGGCCTTGATCATGTACATGGCATATTCGCTGGACAAGAAACAGGACAAGATCAAAAACTTCAAGTCAGGCATTATTCCCTACATGATCGTATTGGCTTTGTTGATCGGGTGTCTTGCAGCGCAACCCGATTTGGGCGGAGCGCTGACCCTGGTTGCGGTGGCTTTTACGATGCTGTTTGCCGCAGGTACCCGTTTGGCTCACATTTTTTCGATGATTTTACTGGCTTTGCCATTGCTGGCGTACAAGTTGAGTCACGGCTATCACAAGGGCCGTATGGATGCCTGGAGCAATCCCTGGAGCGATCCGTCCGGCAAGGGCTTCCAGATTATTCAGTCCTGGCTTGCGTTGGGAACGGGCGGTCTGTTCGGTCAGGGATTGGGAGAGGGAAAACAGAAGCTGTTTTATCTTCCCGAGGCGCATACCGACTTTATCCTTTCGGTGGTGGGTGAGGAACTGGGCTTTCTGGGGGTGGTGGTGATCATTGCCATGTTCTTTCTGCTGGTGCAGAGGGCCATGCGCATTGCCGTGGCGGCGCCGGACGCTTTCGGGCGCTTTCTGGCATTGGGAATCGCGGTGTTGTTCGGCATCGAAGCTACGGTCAACATGGGGGTCATATCCGGTCTCTTTCCCACGAAAGGGCTGGCTTTGCCGTTTATCAGCTATGGCGGCAGCTCGTTGCTGATCAGCCTGTTTGCTGTTGGTATTCTGCTGAATATTTCGTCCGGGTTGAAGATTGCTCCCCTTTTGAAAGAGGAATTGTGAGACTGATCATTGCCGGTGGAGGCACAGGAGGACATCTTTTCCCAGGCATTGCCGTGGCTGAAGAGTTTATCTCCCGAAAACCGGACAATCAGGTGTTGTTCGTGGGTACCGAGCGTGGTATCGAGGCGCGCGCTGTTCCGGCTGCCGGGTTTCGACTGGAGCTGATTTCAGCAGCCGGTATTCGTGGTAAAGGGGTGCTGAGTAAGTTCAGGGGGGCGGGGATGATGCTGAATGGTTATCACCAGTCACGCAAAATACTTGCCGATTTTCGTCCGGACGCAGTGCTGGGAGTGGGTGGGTATGCTTCTTTGCCGCTACTTCTTGCCGCACGGAAAATGGGTGTTCCCTGCTTTATTCACGAACAGAACGCCGTGCCGGGCATGACCAACAAACTGCTGGCCAAGGTTGTTAGCCGGGTTTTCATAACTGTTGAGGAGTCAGTCAATTTCTTTCCTCGGCACAAGACACGGTTGACCGGCAATCCGTTGCGGAAACAAATACTGGAGCTTCTGGGAACCAGGACCAGAGAAAAGCAGGGGCAAGATTCTACCGGTCCCGAGTCCCCGGTCCCTGATTCCCGCTTCCACCTGCTGGTGTTTGGCGGTAGCCAGGGGGCACATGCGATCAATATGGCTATGGTAGCTTCCTTGCCGCATCTGAAACGAAGCTCGTTTGGACTCGATATCACCCACCAGACCGGTGAGAAAGATTGCAGCGAGGTTGCAGCCGCCTATGAGTTGGCAGGGATACAGGCGCGGGTGCTGCCGTTTATCAACGACATGGCTTCGGAATATGCCTGGGCCGACCTGATCATCTGCCGGGCAGGGGCCACTACCATTGCAGAGGTTACGGCTACCGGCAAGGCCTGCTTGTTCATCCCTTTTCCCTATGCAGTGGATGACCATCAGCGCAAGAATGCCGAGGCATTGTTCAACAAATCAGCCTGTTTCATGTTGCTGGAGCAGGACCTGACCGGCGAACGGCTGGCAGAAATGGTCACCCGTCTGGCTGGAGACAGGGAACTGGTGCGGCATATCGGAGGGCTGGCTTCCCGTATGGCCCGTCTGGATGCCGCTGCAACCATTGTTGATGAAATAATGAAAATATCTTACTGAAAAGAGCACTTCCATGTACGGAAACATAAACAAAATTCACTTCGTGGGCATCGGCGGCATTGGCATGAGCGGTATTGCCGAGGTTCTGTTGAACCTCGGCTACAAGGTGTCCGGCTCCGACTTGCGCGGCTCGGATATTACCGAACGGCTGACCAGCTTCGGCGCTGAGATCGCCATTGGCCATCGAGCTGAAAACCTGAAGGATGTGGATGTGGTGGTCATATCTTCGGCCGTGCATGACGATAATCCCGAAGTTATTGAGGCCAAGCGGCTGCATGTACCGGTCATCCCGAGGGCGGAAATGCTGGCTGAGTTGATGCGCATGAAATTCGGCATTGCCATTGCCGGAACCCACGGAAAGACAACCACAACCTCCATGGCCGCCTCGATCCTGGGGCATGCCGGTATTGACCCTACCATTGTTATCGGCGGCAAGCTGAACGCCATCGGGACCAACGCCCAATTGGGGCAGGGCAAGTTTCTTCTGGCTGAGGCGGATGAATCGGACGGTTCCTTTCTGGTTCTTTCCCCAACTATCGCCGTAGTCACCAATATAGATGCGGATCACCTCGATCACTACTCCGGCGGTATCGAGGAAATCAAGGAGACCTTCGTCAAATTCATAAACAAGGTGCCGTTTTACGGTATGGCGGTTCTCTGTCTGGACGATCCCAACATACGAGCGATTCTGCCCCAGGTCAAAAAGCGTTACGTGACCTATGGCCTTTCCTCTCAGGCCGATATTCGCGCCACTCATGTCAAACATACCGCTTTTACCACGTCTTTTACGGCGCATTACAAGGGATACCGCCTGGGTGAGATATCCTTCAGCATGCCGGGCAGCCATAATGTGCTCAACGCCATGGCCTGTGTTGCTGTGGCGCTGGAGTTGGATGTGCCGTTCAGCACTATTCAGGAGGGTTTTGCCCTCTTCGGTGGCGTGGGCAGGCGATTCACTGTTAAGGGAGAGGTAAAAGGCATTACGGTGGTGGATGATTACGGACATCATCCGGCCGAAATAAAAGCGACCTTGGCTGCGGCTCGTTTGGGGTGGCCGGAACGTCGCATCGTGGCTGTTTTTCAGCCCCATCGCTTTACCCGTACCCACGAACTGTTCGACGAATTTGTCACCGCTTTCTATGATGCCGATGTGCTGATTGTGACCGATGTCTATGCTGCCGGAGAGAAGCCGATTGAAGGCGCCACTGCGGAACGGCTTTCCAGCGAAATTCTTCGCCATGGCCAAAAGGATGTGACCTGGATCCCAAACCGTGAACTGATTCCCGAACACCTGACCGGAATTATCAAGGAAGGGGATATGGTAATCACTCTGGGAGCCGGAAATATCTGGCAACAGGGAGAGGCGCTGGTAAAGCTGCTGGAGGAAGCGCACTGAACCGCCCGGAGATCGCGATACGCGGCCAATTGTTGCGAAACGAGCCCATGAGCCGTCATACGTCACTCAAGGTGGGCGGGCCGGCAGACCTGTACGCATTACCGGAAGATGCGGATGATTTGCAGGATCTGTTGAAGCAACTGTCGATAGAGGGGATTCCCTGGCTGGCCGTTGGCAGAGGCAACAATCTGCTGGTGCGGGACAAGGGGATCCGGGGAGCGGTGATTTCGCTGGAGCGTTTCAACCGTGTCACCGAGGCTGGTGACAGGCGCATCCGGGCCGAAGCCGGAGCCGAGAACCTGGCTGTGGTGCGTTATGCTCAGGAGAGAGGGCTTGGCGGCATCGGTTTTATCTCAGGTATACCCGGCACTGTGGGCGGAGCCATTAAGATGAATGCCGGTGCCTATGGCTCGGGTATCCTGGAATGGACCGAGTCCCTGACACTACTGCGTGACGGTTGTGTAGGAGTGTATCGCCGGGAAGAGCTCGACTATGGCTATCGGCGTTTGACGTTGCCTGCGTGTGATATCATTCTGGCGGCAACGTTCGTCATGGAGGAACGGGAACCGCATCATACCGAAGCGGAAATCCGCAAGGACCTGGAGCTGCGCCGCGCCAAGCATAATGTCGGTTTTCCCAGTGCAGGCTCCTTCTTCAAAAACCCTTCCGGCCAGACATCCTGGCGGCTGATCGATGCTGCCGGAATGCGCGGCGCACGGGTGGGCGGGGCACAGGTTTCCGAGGTTCACAGCAACTTCCTGGTTAACACCGGAACCGCCACAGCACGGGATTTTATGGAGCTTTCAAAGGTGGTGAAAAAGGCTGTTTTATCCACCTCCGGCGTGACACTTGAAGAAGAAGTGCGTATAGTTGGTGAGGAATGAATTATGAGTGATATCAAATCTAAAAAGATTGCTGTTTTAATGGGGGGACTCTCGGCTGAGCGGGACGTTTCGCTGGCTAGTGGAGCTGCCGTGCACCAGGCATTGCTGACTCGGGGATACGATTCCGTAGCCATCGATGTGGGGCGTGATCTGCCGCAGGCGCTTATTCGCGAGGGGGTTGGCGCAGCATTTATCGCCCTTCACGGCCGTTATGGCGAAGATGGCTGTGTTCAGGGATTGCTGGAGCTGATGAATATCCCTTACACCGGTTCCGGGGTGCTGGCCAGTGCCCTTGCCATGCACAAACTCTACAGTAAACAGACCTTTGCTTCTTCCGGCATTCTGACGGCCCCTTTTCAACTTGTCCGGCGGGGGCAGCAGGTTTCCCTCAAGGATCTTTCGTTTGGCCTGCCTGTAGTTGTCAAGCCGGTGCAGGAAGGGTCTTCGGTCGGTATTTCCATAGTCAAGGCAGAAAACGAACTGGATGCTGCCGTTGAACTGGCATTCCGCTATGACGACGAAATACTGGTGGAGCAGTTCATCAAGGGGCAGGAGGTCCAGGTAGGCATCCTGGATGACCGTCCCATTGGCGCCATAGAAATCATACCCAAGAATGAATTCTATGACTTTGAGGCCAAGTATACCAACGGCATGGCCGAACACGTCTTTCCGGCCCGTCTGGAGAAGACGCTGTATGAAAAAGCGCTTCAAGTCGGCCTTGCGGCGCATCGTGCTCTGGGGTGCCGGGGATACAGCCGGGTCGACCTGCTGGTGACACCCCGGGAAGAAAGCTATGTTTTGGAAGTCAACACACTTCCGGGGATGACGGCGCTCAGCCTGCTGCCGGAAATTGCGGCCAAGGGAGCCGGCCTCACGTTCGAGTCCCTGGTGGAGCGAATCATTCAATCGGCAGCACTTTCGGTAAAGGCGAAGTAACCGCGTGAGGGACTATTCCAACTCCAAATACCAGCCCAAGAAGATGGCTGTTAATCGAGTCAAGGTACAGCGCAAGCCGCTCAACCTGAAAAAGTACCTGCGTCCGCTGGTAAAGATCTCGCTCGGCCTGGCAGGGGTTGCGCTCGTGTGCGGCCTGGTGTTTTCAGTCTATAGCTTCCTTGGTTCGCTTACGTTCTTCCGCCTGAAAAGTGTCGAGATCTCTCCGGCCAAACGACTGAGCCGTGAAGAGATCATGACCATTGCCGGTATTGCGCCGGGCCGGGATCTGTTGAGGGTGAATCTGAAAAAAATGGGCGACCAGCTGGCCCTCAATCCCTGGGTGGAGACGGTCCGAATTCACCGCTATTATCCGGATACACTCTCTATTGTGGTTACCGAACGCGAACCGCTGGCTGTTGTCAATATGGGGTATTTCTATTATCTGGATAAAAATGGGATGATATTCAAGGCGCTTAATCAGGGAGACCGCCTGGACTATCCGGTGGTTACCGGGTTCAGCGAAGAAGACCTGACAAACGACCCGGCCGGTATGAAAGAGGCGCTGAAAGCCACCTGCGACCTTTTGACGCTGCTGCGGGAAAAATGCAGCTATATCCTTGCCGATGTGTCGGAGATCCATTATGACAAAGGGTACGGTTTTACCCTGTTTACGGCTTCCGGAGCGCTTCCGATCAAGATCGGGGCAGGAGACTTTTCCGCGAAATTCGGCCGGCTGGCCAAGATATACCAGGATCTCAAGGTTCAGCAGCAGGCGATCCAGTATATCGATCTCGATTACAACGATAAAATTATAGTAAAAAAAAGTTAGCTCTCTTGGTGAATTCAAGAGACAGGCAGGGGGACGCATGTCAGCAAGAAAAGACAATCTGATCGTTGGCCTTGATATCGGAACCACCAAGATCTGTGCCATCGTAGGCAACGTAACTGAGGACGGCATCGACATTGTCGGAATCGGGACCAGTCCGTCCAGCGGGTTGCGCAAGGGTGTCGTTATCAATATCGAAAGTACCGTGGGGGCCATCCGTAAGGCGATTACCGAAGCTGAGTTGATGGCCGGTTGCGAGATCAAGTCGGTTTATGCCGGTATTGCCGGCGGGCACATCAAGGGGAACAATTCCCAGGGTGTCATAGCCATAAAGAACCGCGAGGTCAACCAGGAGGATATCCGCCGGGTTATCGATGCGGCCAAGGCAATTGCCATTCCCATGGATCGGGAAGTTATTCACATTCTGCCGCAGGAATTCATCATCGACGAGCAGGATGGCATTCGCGAACCATTGGGCATGAGCGGCGTCCGCCTGGAAGCCAAGGTGCATATCGTTACCGGAGCTGTTGCAAGTGCTCAGAATATCATTAAATCCTGCAACCGTACCGGCCTTGATGTGGCTGATATCGTTTTGGAGCAACTGGCTTCTTCGGAAGCGGTGCTGTCGGCGGATGAAAAGGAATTGGGAGTTTGTCTGGTGGACATTGGTGGCGGCACCACCGATATTGCCATTTTTTCCGAAGGGGCTATCAAGTACACCTCAGTCCTTTCCCTGGGAGGAAACCACCTGACCAACGATATAGCCGTAGGGTTGCGCACACCCATGGCTGAAGCGGAAAAGATCAAGAAAAAGTACGGCTGCTGCCTTGCCTCGCTGGTTGGCAAGGAGGACAAGATCGAGGTGCCGAGTGTTGGCGGCCGTAAACCGCGCGAGCTTTCCCGCAACGTGTTGTGTGAGATCCTCGGTCCCCGCGTGGAGGAAATTTTCACCCTGGTAAACCGCGAAATCATCAAGTCCGGACTGGAAGACTCGATTGCCTCGGGAGTTGTCATTACCGGAGGAACCAGTATACTTGAAGGAATGCCTGAAATGGCCGAGCAGATTTTCAATCTGCCGGTCCGGCGTGGTTTGCCTCAGCGGATTGGTGGTCTGACGGATGTTGTTAATTCACCGGTTTACGCCACAGGTGTTGGCTTGGTCATTTATGGCAGCCGCAATTCCGGCGCACGTGAATTTCCGACCACAAAAATGGAAAATAGTCTGTTTAGTTCGGTGCTTGGCAGAATGAAGTCCTGGTTCAGCGAGTTTTTCTAGCCGTAATCGCCACGAAAACCGGCTGAGAAATGTTGTCCGGCGGAAAGAACAACGCAGGTGTTTTTTGGGTGATGAGGACAGTGTTTTAACTTTTATTTCAGACGAAAATATGGTTAAAGTTATCAGAGTGGGATAACCCATTGAAGGGAGGAACGGGATGTTTGAATATGATGAGGCCATAGAACAAGGTGCTGTCATAAAAGTGGTCGGTGTAGGCGGCGGCGGTGGAAATGCCGTAAACACCATGATAGCCAGTACATTGGATAAAGTCGATTTTGTGGTTGCCAATACCGATGCCCAATCGTTGCGTATTTCCAAGGCTCCGATCAAGATTCAACTTGGTCGTGAGTTGACCAAGGGGCTTGGTGCCGGGTCCAGCCCTGAAGTAGGCATGAATGCTGCTATAGAAGATCGTGACAATTTATTGGAATCCATGAAAGGGGCTGACCTGGTTTTCATCGCTGCGGGCATGGGTGGTGGCACAGGTACCGGCGCTGCTCCGGTTATTGCCGAGGTTGCCCGTGAATCCGGCGCCCTGACCGTGGGTGTTGTGACCAAGCCGTTTACCTATGAGGGAAAGGCCCGTACTGACCAGGCCGAGCGCGGCATCAACGAACTCAAAAAACATGTTGATTCGCTGATCATTATTCCCAATGACCGTCTGATCAGCATGGCCAGCAAGAATATGTCGCTTTTCGATGCGTTCAAGCCATCCGACGATGTGCTTCGACAAGCTGTACAGGGAATTTCCGAACTGATTACCTCGACCGGTTTGATGAACTTGGATTTTGCCGACGTAAAGACCGTTATGAGTGTGCGTGGCATGGCCATGATGGGTATCGGCTCCGGCACCGGCGAAAATCGCGCGGCCGATGCGGTCAATTGCGCCATCTCAAGTCCTCTTCTGGAAGATAACGACATCTCCGGTGCCAAGGGCGTGCTGGTCAATATCACCGGTTCCGACCAGATGACCATGGACGACTACAACACGGTCAACCGTATTGTCCACGAAAAGGTTCATCCTGAAGCAAACATAAAAATCGGCGTGGTCAGGGACGACAACCTGGGTGATTCAATCAAGGTCACGGTTATCGCCACCGGCTTCGGCGACCGCTTCGACACCGAGAAGGGAGGCGACTTGCGCAAGAATGCAGCGCCATTGGTAGAGAAACACTCACCTTCCAAAAACATTCTGGATATTCCGACGTTCAAGCGTGATCGTCAGCAGACGGAAAACGTCAATCGCATCCGTACGCAGCCAAGCTTTGCGTCCTACTCTGAAGAAAATGAAGATCAGTACGACATCCCCACTTTTCTGAGGAAGTCGGTCGACTAATCTCGTCAGTTTTCGTGGGGGTATTCCCCCTGTTGCCCGGTTCTCATTCCCCCCCTTCCTTGAGAATCGGGCTTTTTTGTGCACTGCCCCCGCATCTCCTCGCATCAGGAGAATGCGGGGGGGCTTCAAGGTCCTTATTCTTGATTTTCTCTTTCTGCCTCCAGAATTTTCCGTTTCCGCTCCAATCCCCAACGATACCCGGCCAGTTCGCCATTTTCGCGGATTACCCGATGGCAAGGCGTGATGATCGCCACGGGATTCGTAGCGCAGGCGCGTGCCACGGCCCGGATTGCCGTCGGTTTGCCAATCCGGTCGGCAAGTTTGCTATACGACACGGTTTGGCCGCAAGGAATGCGGCGTAATTCCTCCCATACGCGCATTTGAAACGCCGTGCCGCGCACATCGAGCGGCAAGTCGGCATGGGGCGTTTGTCCCGCAAGACAACCAAGAAGCGTTTCCACCTGCAACTGCAGATGATCGCCATCCTGCTCGATGTTCGCATGAGGAAATTCATGGCGCAACTCGCCCGCCAATTCTTCTTTTTCATCCCCCAGCATGACCGAACAGATTCCCCGATTGGTAGCCGCGACAAGCAGCCAGCCCAAGTGGCTCTCAACAATGGTATACGTGATGGACATATTCTTTCCCCCTTTCCCATACGTGGCCGGCGTCATTCCAAGTTGAGCGGATGCTTTTTCGTACAGCCTGCTGCTGGAGCCGTAACCGGCGTCATACATTGCATCAATGACCGACTGCCCATCTTTGACACCTGCTTTGAAGAGTTCGGTACGCCGAGCCTCGGCATATTGGCGCGGTGAAATACCCATCAGTTTTTTGAAAACACGCTGTAGATGAAACCGGCTTACTCTCATCTGAAGGCTGATTGAGGCAAGGTTTTGGCTTTCTTCAACGTTTTCGTCTATCAAACGACAAATACTTCGGACCAATTCCGCCTGTGGACTACGAAACGAGACGTCATCGGGATGGCAGCGCCGGCAGGCACGCAAACCAGCTCTTTTGGCTGCGTCAGGCAAGGCAAAGAAGGCGACGTTCTCCCGTTTTGGCTGGCGAGACGGACAGGAAGGGCGGCAATAGACACCAGTCGTCAGCACGCCATACCAGAATAATCCGTCAAATGTGGCATCACGTGTCTCTATCGCATGCCAATATTCAGCTTCGTTCAATATCGGAACCGATTGTTCGATGTGATCGTTCTGTCGGGTCGTCATCTTTCACCTCTTGGTACATGGTAACGAAAGAGACAGCCGTCATCTATCTGAATCTTGCGATGCAATTGCGAGCAATTCTCATTCGTATCCAAACGCCCGCACAAAATCCTGCCTGAGCATTTCCTTGTCTGCGGTTCCGATCAGATCCCACGGCAGTACCTCGTCTCGTGGGATTGTCCGGTATACCAATTCATCCGCATTAATGCCGCAAGCCTTGGCCGCTTTTTTCAAACTTGTCCCGCCCGTCATCTCAGCCAGCAGCGCAGAGCATCGGCGGTCTCCTCGTGAAAGCAGGGCCTGGAGATAAGCCCCTTTCAGGCTTTCCACCTTGAGATGCAGGTTGGCGACGCCGCGAAAGCTCCGCTCCAGTAGCTTGACCTTGCGTTCCAGGGAGGGAAGAGGTTCCATGCCGCACCACTGGAACGGTGTGAATGGTTTGGGGATGAAGGGATTGACTGAAAGAGTGATCTCGCCAAGCCTGCGGTTGGCTCGCGCCCGTTCAAGTACTCGCTCGCGAATGGCCATGACCAGCCTGACCAGTTCTTCCAGGTCGGTTTCGGTTTCCGTGGGAAGCCCGATGATGAAATAGAGCTTCAGGTTGAGGATATCGTGGGAAATAAGTGTGTCGCAAGCTTCCAGAATCTGCGCCTCGTTCAGGTTTTTGCGGATCAGGTCACGCAGTCGCTGAGAGCCGCCTTCCGGTGCCAGAGAGATGGTCTTGTGTCCGCAGGCAACCAGAGAATCGAGCATGTCGGGATCGAGACGGTCGATTCGCAGAGAGGACACCGAAACCTTTGCGCCCCGCTCCACGATGTAACGACAAAGGCGGCCAATGTCATGGTAGTCGGAAACAGCCGCGCCAACCAACCCGATTTTGTTGCGATGGTTGAGTCCCCGTTCTACGGCGGCGACAATGGTTTCAAAATGATGTTGCCGGAACGGCCCATAGATAAAACCCGAACTGCAGAAACGGCAGCCGCGAGGGCAGCCGCGGCTGACCTCTACCAGGAACATGTCGCCAAATTCGGTATGCTCCGTCAGGATGACCGACTGCGCCGGTGGATGCTCTTCAAGTGCTACACAGACCCGCGAGATACTGCTGGCGATTCCCGGCTCTGTTTCGAAACCGGCCAGCTTGTCTGACTCATACTGGGGATGGTGGAAGCAAGGGACGTAGATGCCGGGTAACGCCGACAAGGCAGCCAGTAACTCACGCCGATCCATGAGATCCGGTGACATAAGCGTGGAGACCAGTCCGGGAATAATCTCTTCGCCTTCCCCAATGCAGATGACATCCATGAAGTCGGCTACAGGTTCGGGGTTGATAAAGAGTGCTGCGCCGCCTGCAATGACCAGGGGATGGGTTTCGTTTCTTTCAGTAGCTAGGAGCGGGATGCGTGACAGGCCGAGCATGATCGGTATGTTGACGTAATCCGGCTCAAAGGAGGTGGAAAAGGCGATCACGTCAAAATCCGCCAAGGGGCGGCGGCTTTCCAGTGACATGACAGGCATAGTGTTGCAGCGGTGCTCTTCCAGTTCGGCGTGACCGGGCAGGAAAGCGCGTTCGCAGAGGATGCCGGGGGGCGAGGCCAATAACCGGTACACTGTCTGAAACCCCAGATTACTCATGCCGGTCTGATACCGGTTCGGGTAGGCGATGCAGACTTTCAAAAGGCTGCTGCGATCCCGGCTCTGTGGACAGAGGTTGAGTTCTGATGCCAACAGGTCGGGTTGTTTCTGTTTAGCGGCTTTGCTCATGAGGTGTATGGTTGCATACGGACACCCCGCTAAGCAAGGGAAAACACGCCATAATCAGACATGACATTCATGCTGTTTCCACGGTGCGGTTTCTGTGGTATAGAAGAACAGATTTACGCCATCTCGATCCAGGAGGGCAGCTAGCATGAACACTCTTGAAGGAGCATTCAGATCACTCTTTGAAACCAACATGGGCATCCGGCAGGGAGAAAGGGTGCTGGTCTTCAGCGATATTATCCGAAAAGATGAGTCTGTGCCGGATTCAGACCGTGACCGCCGCGTGCGGCTGAACGCCACTGCCCGTGCTGCTGCCGAATTCGCAGAGAGCACCTGGGGCCGCGCCTCGTTTGTAGAATTTCCCTCAACACCGGCATCAGGGGCCGAGCCGCCTGATGCACTCTGGGTGGCAACTTTTGGAGAGCAGGCTGTTGCCGAACTTGCCGGTGCCGGACTGCTGGGCAGACTGTTGGCAAAGGCTGCCACATCCGATGATATTTCCCGCGCAAGGCAGATTGTGCTGACGCACCGTGAAGATGCGGCCGATGTCATTATTGCCATGAGCAACAACTCCACCAGTCATACCCGTTACCGGGCGCTGGCCAATGACACTGGCGCTCGTTTTGCCAGTCTGCCGCATTTTGATCCGGAGATGTTCCATACTTCCATGACGGTTGACTGGAATGTCCTGGCAGCCCGTACCGAGCGCCTGGTTACGGCGGTCAATCGGGCCGAATGGCTTCGTGTCACCACGCCCAATGGTACACACATGCAGATATGCAAGCAGGGACGTCATGCCGAGGGTGATGACGGACTGCTGACGGCTCAGGGAAGCTTTGGCAACCTGCCTGCTGGTGAAGCCTATCTGGCACCGTTGGAAGGAAAGAGTCACGGTGCAATGATAATCGAGTGGGGACCGACCCGCAAGCTGGACCAGCCGTTGCGCATCACTGTGGAGCGGGGTGTCGTGGTCAATATCGAAGGTAATGATCAGCATCGGCAGAAGCTGGAGGCCCGCTTTGCGGAAAACGCCAATTGCCGTAATATAGCCGAGCTGGGTATTGGCACCAACGACAAGGCCAGCCGTCCCGATAATGTGCTGGAAGCTGAGAAAATCATGGGCACGATCCACATTGCACTGGGCGACAACACCGGTTTTGGTGGAACGGTCAGCGCTCCTTTTCATGAGGATTATGTCTTTTACCGGCCGACCCTGACGGCTATTATGGCCGACGGGGCTGAAGAGGTGATTATCGATGACGGCAAACTGCTGGTGTGATGTGAAGCCTGATAGTGTCAGCGGGGTAGTCTTCTGACGCCCCCGGAGTCGGCTGTTTCCATGATCCGCCATGCCCGTATGCGCGGAATTCGTCGCTGGGTGCCCGGTTTGGCGCTTTTGGGGCATTACAGCCGCGCCCTGTTTTTCCAGGATCTTGTCGCAGGGGTAGTCCTTACGGCGTTGTTGGCTCCGGCGGGTGTCGGGTATGCAGAGGCAGCCGGTTTGCCTCCCATTTACGGCTTGTATGCCACCATCATGCCGCTTTTGGCGTACGCTCTGTTCGGGCCAAGCCGCATCCTGATTATGGGGCCCGATTCGGCGGTCATCGTGCTGGTCGGCGCAACGATTCTTCCGTTGGCGGGTGGCAACAGTGGGCACGCCGCCGTACTTGCGGCATTGCTGGCCATCATTTCCGGTTCAATGTGCATTTTTGCCGGCCTGGCCAGATTGGGTTTTGTGACGGATCTGCTCTCGAAACCGATTCGGCATGGCTACATGAACGGTATAGCGCTGACCCTGATGATCGGCCAGTTCCCCAAATTGTTCGGTTTTTCCGTGAAGGGGAGGAGTTTTCTCGATTCATCGGCTGACTTGATACGGGGAATCCTGGATGGGCGCGTTAACTGGATTTCCTGCGCACTTGGCCTGCTTAGTCTGGCAATTATCTTTGGCACCCGGCGGTGGGCGCCGCGTCTTCCCGGCATATTGATAGCGATGGTGCTTGCCACTCTGATGGTTGTGCTGTTCGGTTTGTCAAGCCATGGCCAAGTAGCGGTGGTGGGGGCGCTGCCGCAGGGGTTGCCGTTCCCACGCATTCCGGTTACTAGCATTACCGAAATCACTTCCCTGTGTATCGGTGCGTTGGCGATAACTCTGGTATCCATGGCCGAGATGAGCGTGCTGTCGCGAATTTATGCCCTTCGCGGCGGCTATTACGTGAATGACAACCAGGAACTGGTTGCTCTCGGCATTGCCAATATGGTTACCGGGCTCTTTCAGGGGTTCTCCGTCAGTTGCAGTTCTTCCCGGACTCCGGTGGCGGAATCAGCTGGCGCCAAGACGCAAATGACCGGTGTGGTCGCAGCGTCCTGCGTTGCCCTGCTGCTGGTGTTTGCGCCGCTCCTGATGCGCAACCTGCCAGCCTCGGCTCTCGGCGCGGTTGTTATTGCCGCTTCTTGCTCTATTTTTCAAGTTTCCGAGGTCCGGCGATTGTATGATCTCCGCCGGGGAGAATTCTATCTTTCTTTGATCTGTTTTCTGGGGGTCGTCTCCCTGGGCGTTATCCAGGGGATCTTTATTGCTGTCGGAATGGCGTTGCTCGTATTCCTCTGGCATGCCTGGCGGCCCTACTGCGCCGTTCTCGGGCGCGTGGACGGTATGAAAGGGTACCACGACATCACGCGTCATCCTGAGGCGCGCCGGATTCCGGGGTTGGTGCTTTTTCGCTGGGATGCGCCCCTGTTCTTCGCTAATGCTGAAATGTTCCGCGAGCAGACGCTCCGGGCAGTGTCCACAGCACCCACTCCCACGAAATGTGTTGTGGTTGCCGCCGAGCCGGTTACGGATGTGGATATCACTGCTGCCGATATTCTGGCTGAACTGGAGGATGAACTGCATCAGGCCGGAATCGAGTTGTGTTTTGCACAGATGAAAGGGCCGGTCAAAGACCATCTCAAACGTTACGGGCTGTTTGTAAGGCTTGGTACGGAGAATTTCTTTCCCACCATCGGCCAAGCCGTGGATCATTATGTGGATAAATACCATGTCGATTGGATTGATTGGGATGATGTTCAATTGCCGGTTGTATGAATTGAATCATATAGCCGTCCCGTTCTCAATCATTTTCGGAGTCTTTCATGAATACTCAAAAACTGCTGTCGCTCGGTTTTTCTCCCTGTCCCAATGATACCTTCATGTTTTACCCGCTGGTTCACAGCCTGGTGGATACCGCCGGTATCTCCTATCGGGAGCGGCTGGAGGATGTGGAAACACTCAATCAACTGGCGCTCAAGGCTGAACTGGATATAAGCAAGGTTTCCTATCATGCGCTGGGGCATATACGTGATAATTATGCCCTGCTTCGCTCTGGCAGCGCTCTGGGGCGCGGGTGCGGGCCACTGCTGGTGGCGTCCGACAATATCAGGCCAGGCAACTTGCGCGGTAAGACCATCGCTGTGCCGGGGCGTTATACCACAGCCCTGTTGCTGCTGCGGCTGTTCGACCCGGCACTGGAGAATTTTCTGGTAATGCCTTTTAACGAGATTATGGATGCTGTCTTAAACGGCAATGCCGATGCGGGCTTGATCATTCATGAATCCCGTTTTACCTACCAGGGGTATGGTTTGCACAAACTGGTCGATCTGGGGGAGTGGTGGGAAGCGGAAACCGGCTTGCCGATTCCGCTGGGCGGCATTGCCGCCCGGCGTTCTCTGGGGCAGGATACCATTGCAGCCGTGGAACGAGCTCTGCGTGACGGCGTAACCTATGCCCGCACGCATCCGGATAAGGCAGCCCACTATATCTGCGAACATTCTCAAGAGATGAACAGGGATGTTTGTGCCTCGCATATCGAGTTGTATGTTAATGATTTTTCAGTTGATCTTGGCGATGAGGGGATACGGGCCATCCAATGCCTGATGGAACGGGGCGAACGGGCCGGCATTATTCCCGCCTCATCCGCGCCGCTTTTCTGTGAGTAATTATCAGTTCTAAATTTGCATCGAGTACAGGAGGTGACCGACCATGTCGGACCAGAGGGAACAATGGCAGGGCAGACTTGCGCTTTCCACCGCTATCATGGCGGTTCTGGCGGCACTGACCACGCTTTACATGGGCAAGTATTCATCCAGGGCTATCATGTCACAGGGGCAGGAAAGCGATCAGTGGGCCTTTTATCAGGCAAAGAGCATCAAGGAACATGCTTTTGAAATGAACCGGACACAGCTTGAGTTGCAGATGCAGGCGCAACCGGGGCTTAACGGTGCTGCATCCGAGGCTTATCGCGCAACCATCAGTCGTTACAATAATGAAATCAAGCGTTACGAGAAGGAGCGCAAAGAGATAAAGGCCAAAGCGGAGGACATTGCCAAACGCAAGCTCAAGGCGCAGGACATGGGGGGCAATTTCGCGTATTCACTGATTTTTCTGCAAATTGCCATTATGCTTTCTTCCATTGCCAGCCTGACCAAGAGGAAGTATCTCTGGTACATTGCCCTGCTGTCCACCTTCGGCTGGGTGTTCTTTTTTACAGATGCCTGGATGCTGTTTTATTGAGGGATAAGGGGTATTGTGTGAAACAGTTATTCGTTGTCATTATTCTTCTCGGTTTTTTTCAGGCACTTGCCGCTCCCGCCGTTGCTTTTGATGAATCTCAGGCCAAGCACGTTCTGGCGGAGATCAATTTGGCCCGTGGAAATCCCCGCTTGTATGCAGGCTTCCTGCGTGAATTTCGCAGCCGGTTTCAGGGTAACAGGTATGTCCTTCCGGGCAGTAGTGTTCGCATGGTAACCAACGAGGGTGTTGCTGCGGTCGATGAAGCGATCAGGTTCCTGAATCGTCAAAAAGCGCTGCCGGCTCTGAAGTGGTCGGAAGGACTTTCCGCCGCTGCGGCTGAACTTGTTGAGGAGCAAGGTTTGACCGGTGCAACCGGACATGGTGGCGCCGGAGGTAATAGCATGCAGGAGCGGATCGAGCGCCAAGGCACATGGGAAGGGACGATTGGTGAAAACATCGCTTACGGTCCCAGCGCCCCCCGGAGCATTGTCATGCAGTTGATCATCGATGATGGGGTGCCCGGCCGGGGGCATAGGAAAAACCAGTTCAGCCCTGCTTTCGGCACGGCCGGGGTGGCCTGCGGCCTCCATGCCCGTTTCGGGAATATGTGCGTTATTGATTTTGCCGGCAGGTTTCGGGAGTAAAAAGGAAGAGAGAGAAAAAATGTCCACGAAGGTGATGGAAAATTAAAACGCGGATGACGAGGATTTTGCCGAACCGGCACAGATCAGAGCGAGTCGGGACACATGGCTCAAAAGATCACCGCACATCGGCCCACTGGTCAGCAAGGTGCTGGCCGGTGTAATCCGCGACCATCCGCGTTTATTGTGTTTTTTCTGCTTTGATCAGGCGTTGCCGTGTTTGGCCCGCTCTGCTTTCTTCAGCAGGGCCACTGCCAGGGGGTGGTTGTTGTTTTCGGCATACTGGGCTGCCGTTGTGCCGGCAAAGGTTTTGAGCGACGGATTCGCGCCGCCGTCCAGCAGGGTCTGGATGGTTTTATTACAGCCGTAGATGGCGGCCAGCATGATGGGCGTATGCCCCGCGAGATCGCGGGCATCGACGTTTGCTCCTTTGTCAACAAGCACTTTGACGATTTCGGTATGACCATTGGCGGCGGCATAGTGCAGCACGGTCTTACCTTTGATGCTGGTGGCTGTTACATCAGCACCGCGATTCAGCAGGTCGAGCACAAAGTCTTTCTGGCCTTCTTTTGCAGCATTGATAAGCGGCGTGTGTCCGTGACGATCTTTTGAGTTTACGCTCTCCATGTGCATTTCCTCCTGATTATGATATTCGGACATTTTGGTCCGTGATTCACAATTTCCGGCTGTCTGTAATGTGGTATTTCTTCGATGACTTTTGATGCTGGGATGAGAAAGGATGCTGTGGGGAAACGGGGGGTTACGGAAGAATTTCTTTGTGCTGGTTGAGTGGTGAGGAGGGGGTTCCGGTGTTCGGCGCGGTTGAGGCCCTTACGATGTGTGACCCACACTTTCTGTCCGGCCGATCCGGCATGGAAGGGCAAGATCAGTATAGCCGGCATCACCATTCCGAATGTTGTCGCAAACGACACTATCTCGTCGGGATCACAAGGTATCATCGGGACCTGTCACCTACCTGTAAGAGGAAAGGAACCAATACGTAATAATTTATACCATACACCGGTTCCGAACGCCATAGCATTTATCGAGGAAATAAGCGCTTGTATCCGTGGAGAACGGCGCATTATAATGCCGGTCACGGAGGATTGTTATGGAGGTCACAAAGGCCGAATTTGTAAAAAGTGCAGTAAAACCTAAGGATTACCCCCCCCCAGATCTGCCGGAGGTGGCTTTTGTCGGACGTTCCAATGTGGGAAAATCATCGCTGATCAACGTGCTTGCCAACCGTAAATCGTTGGTTCGTACCAGTTCCACGCCGGGCAGGACGCAATTGATAAATTTTTTCAACATCAACGATGGTGTGCTGACCCTGGTGGATCTGCCCGGCTACGGCTTTGCCAAAGCGCCACCCGAATTGCGCAAGCAGTGGGGCCCGATGATCGAGACCTATCTCGCCAAACGGGATAACCTCAAGGCAGTGGTGTTGATTCTGGATATCCGCCGGACTCCTTCCGATGGTGACCTGCGCATGCTGGGGTGGCTGATTACTTATGATATTCCGGCAATCATCGTGCTGACCAAGTGCGACAAGCTCTCCAAGCTTGAACGGGCCAAACAGACAGCCCTGATAGCAACCGCCGTCAAGCGCGACAAGAGCGAGCTGTTCCACTTTTCGGCACTCTCACGGGAAGGACGCGACCGGGTCTGGCAGGAAATCGTGCGGCTGACGGTTGCGGATATTGAGCAGGACGCAGAAGAAGATACGAATACCAGAGAAGATATATGAAAAAAACAGCGGCATTACCTACCGAAAACAAACCGTCTTCGGGTGCAGCCATGCCCGATATGCAAAAACGGCCGGATCATCGTCGGATTCCGATTTCAAAGGTTGGCGTCAAGGACATTACCTATCCGATCGTGGTTATGGACAAAAACCGCTCGCTCCAGCATACCGTGGCGCGGGTCAATATGTATGTAGACCTGCCTCATCATTTCAAGGGAACCCACATGAGCCGTTTCGTGGAGATCCTTGATCGCCACCGGGAGCAGATTGCTCTGGACGATAAGCTGGGGTTGATCCTTGAAGAGATGAAAACCCGGCTCGGCTCCTCCAGCGCCCATCTGGAGATTCAGTTTCCCTATTTCATCGATAAGCGGGCGCCGGTTTCAAAGGCCAAAAGTCTGATGGAGTATAACTGCGAGTTCAGCGCTTCCATGACTGATACTCTGGATTTTGTCTTGGGAATCAAGGTGCCGTTGACATCGCTCTGTCCTTGCAGCAAAGAGTTGTCGCGTTACGGTGCTCACAATCAGCGCAGCGTCATGACGGTTCGGGTGCGCTATCGTGATTTTATCTGGATCGAGGATCTGGTCGAGCTGATCGAACAGTGCGGCAGCAGCCCGTTGTATTCTCTGCTCAAACGGGTGGACGAAAAGTACGTCACCGAGCAAGCTTATGAAAATCCGCGTTTCGTGGAAGACATGGTGCGCGAGGCTTACTCCCGTCTGGCAGCGGTCGAGAATATCACCTGGTTTTCGGTGGAAGCGGAGAATTTCGAGTCGATCCACAACCATTCGGCTTTTGCCGCCGTGGAGCTGGACAGGAGAGGGTGACGAGAGGACTGATCATTTTTGCCCGGCAACCGCTTCCCGGCAGGGTTAAAACCCGCTTGGCGCGTGATGTGGGCCTCCAAGTCGCAACGGAATTGTACACCGCCATGCTGGAGGATGTGCTGGAACGGGCTTCGCGTCTGAACGGTACTCGCCTGTTAGTATTCTGGGAATTGGAAAGCAGCTTGCTCCCTGATTATCCCGGCTCTCCGCGGCTGGAGATGTTCCGGCAAAGCAGCGGGCCCCTTGGCGAACGCATGGCGAATGCCTTAACCGCTGCATTTGCAAGCGGCATCCGCACCTGCTGCATCATTGGCACCGATTCCCCCGATCTTCCTCAGGAATACATTGAACAGGCATTTCAGATCCTGGATAAGGACCAGGCCGATGTGGTCTTTGGCCCTGCCGCGGATGGTGGTTACTATCTGGTGGGAATGAAGCGTCTTTGGAACCGGCTTTTCGAGGATGTTGCCTGGGGAGGAGAGGATGTGTTGAAAACCAGTTGCGAACGGGCCAGTGAACTGGGTTTGCGAACGGCTCAGTTGCCCGGCTGGTATGATCTGGATACAGTTGACGACCTGCGCCGGTTGATGCAGACGCCTGACGGAGACGCCCCCCGCACACGAAAGCTTCTTCGGAGTATGCCGGAAATGCTTGCCTCCCAATCAAAGGAATGCTCTTCATGAAACCGGTTCTTGTTATTTCCGCTGTTCGCCAGGAAACGAAATTGCTGGAGTTGGCGTTGTCGAACGCCACCCATGTTATCACCCCCGGCTTTACAACCGTGATGGGGAGCCTGGGGCGTCTGCCGATAGTAATTTGCGTGGCCGGTGTCGGCAAAATCAATGCTGCCGCAGCCACGGCAACTCTAATTGAGCATCATCAACCCCGGCTGGTCATCAATGCAGGCTGTGGCGGTGCATATCCGGGCAGTGGACTGGCTATCGGCGACTTGGCGGTTGCAAGCGCCGAGATCCTGGGGGATGAAGGAGCCATCACTTCCAACGGGTGGTTGGGGCTGCAGGAGATGGATCTTCCATATATCATCAAGGGCCCGCAACGTTTTTTTAATGAAATTCCCCTGTCGCGCCTTGCCGCCGAAAAGGCGATGCAACTGGCGGATTACTGCGGTATCACCCTTGCCCGTGGGCGATTTGTAACTGTCTCGACCTGTAGTGGTTCACTGGTGCGGGGTGAAGAGCTTGTGCGGCGTTATAGCGGTATCGTGGAAAACATGGAGGGCGCTGCCGTTGCCATGATGTGCCTGAGGTATGGTGTTGATTGTCTGGAGATCAGAGGAATCAGCAATCTGGTGGAAGAGCGCAACATGAAGGCGTGGGACATACCACGGGCAGTTGAAGCGGCCCAGCGGTTTTTGTTGAAATACCTGGAGGAAGTTGGCCGCCATGAATCGCTTGGCGCAACAGAACTGAAAAGCTGAAAAGCTGCACATTCATCATAAAAAGGGTGGGTGAGGTTCAGCTATAGTGGCGTTCCCCGAAAATGGCGGTTCCGATTCGAACCAGGGTCGCTCCTTCTCGGATTGCGGCTGCAAAATCACCTGACATTCCCATGGAAAGCTCTTTCATTTCAACGCTGGGTATGTTCTCGGCAGCAATCAGGTCTGCCAATTGTCTCAGCCCGGCAAAGTAGGGGCGGGCAGCTTCGGGATCGTCAAAGAAGGGGGGCATGGTCATGAGGCCCTTTATCCGGATATTGGGCAGTTGTGCAATGTCGCGGACCAGTTGAAGGGCGTCTGCCGCGGTTGTGCCTGATTTTGTTACCTCTCCGCTGATATTGACCTGTACCAGTACATCGCAGCTTTGCGAAAGCTTGCCCCACTGACGGCTGATCTCTTCGGCCAGGGAAAGACGATCCAGGGAATGGATCACGTTCACCAATCCCGCAATTTGCCTGACTTTGTTACTCTGTAGGTGACCGATGAAATGCCACTCAACCGCCTTGGTTACCTCTGCCGTCTTGGCCCGGAATTCCTGAACGTAATTTTCGCCAAAGATAATCTGGCCAGCCTGAAAAGCGGCGGCCACATCCGCTGCCGGACGGGTTTTTGATACCGCCACCAGCCGCACCTCATCCGGGTTGCGTCCCGCATCAAGCGCAGCGGTCCGGATCTCCTCTTTCACTGCCGACAATCGTTCAGCAATTGACATTATCAGCCTCATTCCAACGCATGCGCGCTCTGCAACAGTTCATACAGCTCCGTCATGGGCAGCCCGATTACGTTGGTGTAGGAACCGTTGATCGAGCGGATGAAATGCACTGCGCCGCCTTGAATGGCATAGGCGCCCGCCTTGTCCATGGGGCAGCCGGTGGCGATATAGTCACGGATTTCCCGTTCGGTCAGCACCTTGAAGAGTACCTCGGTGCAAACGCTGTTAGTCAGGCAGGCATTCACCTCATGATCAAAAACCGTGATGCCGGTGATCACCTGATGAATATGGCCGGACAGGGCTGCCAGCATTTCGAATGCCTGTTCTTCATCCGCAGGTTTCCCCATGATTCTGCCATCCAGCACCACTACGGTGTCAGCGCCGAGAAAAAAACGCCCCTCTGCCCGCACCGCAACAGCCTGGGCCTTTTCACGGGACAGGCGCATGACATGGTCTGCCGGTTGTTCGTCCGGCAGCGCGTCCTCGCAGATATCGGCCGGAACAACGCTGCAGGTGATGCCTGCCAAGGCCATGAGTTCGGAGCGGCGCGGGGAGGCGGAAGCCAGTACGATGGGTGCGGTAATTATGGGCATGTGGTAATTGTCCTCAGGTTTATTCGTGGTTGGTTTTTTTGCGTTTGCGGTCCCTGCGGGCTTTTACCAGCAGCAATACCACCGGAATAATGACCAGACCACAGAAGATGTTCAGCGGTTCGCCTTTGATGATGCCGTAGATCAGCGAAGCTACTCCCATCAGCATCAGCAGAACTTCCATTGAAAGGAAACGGCCGATGAGCGAAGCTTCCTGAAGCTGTTTGTTGCTGTCCATGTCCAGTCTCCGTTGGAATGCCGTCTACCAGGGAAATATCTTGCCCGGGTTGAGGATGTTGTTAGGGTCCAGCGCCTGTTTGATGGCTTTCATGGCTGCAATCTGGTCCGGTGTCAGTTCCAGTTCGATAAAGGGAGCCTTGGAAAGGCCTACGCCATGCTCGCCCGACATGGTGCCCCCCAGATCCAGCGCGGCCCGGAATACTTCACGAATCGCCTCATGGGCCTTTTCTTCCATGCCGGGCAGTTTTTTGTCGACCATGATGTTGACGTGGATGTTGCCGTCGCCGGCATGGCCGAAATTGACGATGGGGATATCATGGCGTTGCCGGATTGCCTCTATGCGGCGGATAACATCGGGCACCTTGCTGCGCGGCACCACAATGTCCTCGTTGAACTTGTCCGGATTCACGTCCCGCAGCGAAGGGGAGACCAGTCTGCGGATTTGCCAGAGCTGCTCCGATTCGGTTTTGTCTTTTGCCGCCCGGAACTGCACCAGTCCCAATGGTTTGATGATATCGTGGATTTGCCGGGCCTGTTTTTCGATCAGGTCCCGGTCTCCATCGACTTCGATCAGCAGCACTGCCCGCCCTTCGGCCGGTATGCCCAGGTTGAAGCGCCGCTCCACGCACTGCAGAGTTGCATAATCCATGAACTCCAGCGTAGTGGGGATGATCTTGGCTCCGATAATCGATGAAACTGCCTTGGCCGCTCCATCGATAGAGTCGAAAATGGTCAGCATGGTCTTCTTGGCGTCAGGATAGGGGAGCAGCTTGAAGACGATTTTGGTGATAATGCCCAGGGTGCCCTCGCTGCCGCAGAGCAGCTTGGTCATGTCGTAGCCGACAACGCCCTTGTAGGTTTCGCCGCCGGTACGGATGATGGCGCCGGTTGGCAGAACCACCTCCAACCCCATGACAAAATCCTTGGTGCAGCCGTATTTGACCGCCCGGGGGCCTCCGGCATTTTCAGCTACATTACCGCCAAGAGTGGAGAATTTAAGTGATGCCGGGTCAGGCGGGTAGAAGAGCCCCAGCTTTTCCACTGCCTGTTGAAACTGTTCAGTGACCAGTCCCGGTTCCACTTCGGCGATAAGATTTTCGGTGTCAATGCGCACTATGCGGTTCATGCGTGTGGTGACCAGCACAATGCCCCCTGCCTTGGGCAGGCTTCCGCCGGAGAACCCGCTTCCCGCGCCCCGCGGAAAGACCGGAAAACCGGCCTTGTTCGCCAGTCGCAGAATAGCGGACACTTCTTCGGCGTTGGCCGGATGAACAACCGCGCCGGGGAGAAACTCCATCTGGGTGGCGTCGTATGAATAGCAGAGAAGATCCTGGCGCTCGGTGGCAATATTGTCTCTGCCCACAATCGCTGCAAGCTCTTCGATATATTCCGGTTTCAACATGTTCAAATTCTCCTCTAACCAATACACTCGAACATAATACGATACATGATTGTTGCTACCCGGCGCAAGGCCGTTCTGCTCTGGAAGCCTCGCAGTCAACAAACCTATTGATACCCGCTGGTTCATACCGTACAATAACCAGCTTGCAAGGAGAAAAAATTCGTGGCTGATCTGCTCTTAATAACCGACATACCACATCTCAGACAGGTGTTTTTGCGGCTGGCCGATGACCGGGACCTGCCGCTGCGTGTGGCCAGCAGTCTTGAAAAGGGCGCCGAAGAGATAGTTGCCGATAAACCGGCCATGGTTTTCGTGCAAACCCATCTTTCGGGTTTGTCTGCCGATATTCTGCTGATGCATCTCAAAAAACTCCTCGGCAGACGCCGGACCCGTTTTGTGTTGCTCGGTGCCCGTGATCAGGTCAGTGACAGTGGTATTAAACTTTACCACAGTTATATCGATACTTCGCTGGATGATCAGGCGCTTCTCGATGAGATCAGTGCTGTGGTTGCCACCCTCTCTCCCAAGAGAAAGAAGGCTGGCGTTGCTCCATTGAAAAAAGCGGATGTGACCACTGCTACGAACCGGAATGAGATTGCTGAGCTGCTTCATGAAGAACCTGCCGGCGATGTGACTGAAGATATCAGCGAAGTTTCGTTGACAGAAGCGGCCGCACAGGTGGCAGAGGCAGAAGCAGAAGCTCGGGAACGTGTCAGTGAACAATCTCTGGAAGAGCAGGGTGTCGTATATGCGCCGCAGCCCAGGATGTCGGTTTATTCGGAATTTACCGGAGCCTTTGACAGTGCTGTCAGCGAGATCTCGGAAACGCAAGTCCCGGAAGCTCCTCTCCCGGAGCAGGCGGATGCCTGGAAAAACGGGCATACGGAACCGGTGGCAGCAGTTCCTACACGCTCCCGCTCCAAACGGAAAATATTTCTGTTGTGGGCCGTGCCGCTGGTGGTCGCGGTTATCGGCATTACCCTGTGGCAGCATCGCGGATCAACACCCGAGTCCGTCAATTTGTCACCGGCATCGCCTGCCCAGACGGCTGTAAAGCCCGCGCCCTCTTTGCCTGCAACGAGTCAATCCGCCAAGGCATCTCCTTCATCTGCTCCAGCTACCCAGGCTGGCGCCGCAAATCCGCAGACAGCGCCAGCCGGCGTTGCCGGAAGCCAGAATAGTAAGCAACAGGGCTTGTCTGGCTCAGTTGTGCCGCGCCCTACCGTCTTGCCGGGCTTTATTCCGCGCACCGGTATTGATAAGGAGTATGGTGTTGCCAATCCTGGGTGGGAGCGTTACAAGGGCGTTGTAACCGAGTTCAAGGTTTTTCGTGATGGCGCGGCTATCAAGGCGATCCAGATCATTGATCGTGGAGGCCAGGGCATTCCTGATGTTTTTATGAAAAGCGCGCTTGAGCAACTGGCAAAGACGTCGTCGATTACTCAAGTTTCACAGGAGAAGAAGGAAGGGTATGAGATCCAGCGGGGACAAGTGGCTGGAAATCTGAGCGTGGTTTTTTACCGGGATGTCAAGGGAGGAAAATTACGCGCTTTTGCGGTGACATGGCAATAGTTCTACGTTGTCAGATTAGTGACTTACCCCATCCCCACCCTAACCCTCCCCTTGAAGGGGAGGGAATTGTAAGCTCCTCCTCTTCAAGGGGGAGGTTGGGAGGGGGATGGGGTGAGGAATAATGCAATAACGATGTAATGTGACAAAGTAGCAATAGCGGCACTACATTTGAATTGAAGAGTTAACAAAAAGGGGGGACACCAGCGAATGGTGTCCCCCCTTTTTGTTGCTTCGGAGTCTGTCAGCGAACGTGGTCTTCGGGATAGGCCCCGATGGAGTGAATTGATACGTCGGCTCCGGCGAGCTCGTCTTCATCGCTCAATCTGATACCGACCGTCTTGCCAAGGATGCCGTAGACGATGAATCCGCTGGCCAAGGCAAAAACGATGGCTGCAACGCTGCCGGCCAACTGGGAAACGAATGTCACGCCGCCGAGGCCGCCAAAAGCCTTCTGGCCGAAGATTCCGGCTGCAATGCCGCCCCACGATCCGGTAACACCATGTAGCGGCCAAACACCGAGCACATCGTCGATTCGCAGAACTTCTTGTTCCAGGTGAAAGCCATAGACAAAGATCAGCGAGGCGATTACACCCGTGAGCAGGGCTGCCAGGGGGTGCATGAGGTCACTTCCGGCACAGACGGCGATCAGTCCGGCCAAGGCGCCGTTGTGAATAAAGCCGGGGTCATTTTTGCTGGCTATCAGAGCGGCAAGTACGCCACCGACCATGGCCATCAGCGAATTAACCGCCACCAGGCCGGAAATCTTGTCGATATTGCCGGCGCTCATGACGTTAAAACCGAACCATCCTACCGCCAGAATCCAGGAACCAAGGGCCAGGAAAGGAATGTTGCTGATGGGTATGGGGTGGGATTTCCCGTGGATGTAGCGTCCTGCGCGGGGGCCAAGGATCATAACCGCCGGCAGGGCGAGCCAGCCGCCGATGGAATGTACCACGACCGATCCGGCATAATCGTGGAATTCCGCGCCACCCAGGGATTTGAAAAAGCCTTGCAGCAGCGCGGCGTTCTGTCCCCAGATCAAAGACTCGAATAACGGGTACGTGAGTCCGGCGAAAATTGCTCCGGCAATGACCTGCGGCCAGAATTTGGCCCGTTCGGCAATGCCTCCGGAAATGATGGCCGGGATACAGGCGGCGAAGCAGAGCAGGAAAAAGTAATGCACCAGATCATACCCTTGGGTTTTGCCGAGAAGATCTTGCGCCGGTTTTAGAAACGATATGCCGTAGGAAATGGGAAAGCCGATCAGAAAATAGACGACGGTTGAAACCGACCAGTCGGTGAGAATTTTGACAAAGGCGTTGACCTGATTCTTCTTGCGAACCGTGCCTACCTCGAGAAAGGCAAAGCCGGCATGCATGGCAAAGACCATCGCCGCCCCCAACATTAAGAACAGAACATCAGCACTACTCTTCAGGCCAGTCACCGTTGACATGGTCTCCATACACACTATCCTCCATTGGTATTTGCGTAATACGCTCTACGTTGAGCAATCCCACAACGCATGCAAAAAACAAACCAAGCTTAATTTATGTTCAACTACTTAATATTGCTTCAAATTTGTTTGTTTTTGTTTTTGTTGTGATGCTTGATTATTGTGCTGCTGCTTGGTATTTGTGCAGGCGTGTGGTGAAAAAAGAGACGTTGGGCTGATGATTGCATCCGATTGAATCAGTGTGTCGTCCTATGATACGTGCTGAAGATTGGATTGGCTTTTCATTCCGTCCGCAACCGGTTACTATGTTTGTCATGAACCTGGAAGACAAAACACGACAACTACCTGCGGCGCCGGGGGTGTACCTCATGCGCGACGCCGATGGCAAGATCATCTACGTGGGCAAGGCCCGCAGCCTTCGTCAGCGTGTGCGCTCCTATTTTGGCGCATCCGCCGATTCCCGCTATCAGGTGAAATTCCTGATGGCCAGGGTTGCGGATATCGATATTGTGCTGACCGATACGGAAAAAGAAGCGCTGCTATTGGAAAACACGCTCATCAAGAAGCATCGTCCGCGCTACAATCTGGAGTTGAAGGACGACAAGACCTATTTTTCCCTCCGCTTGGACCCAACTGAGGAGTTTCCCCGCTTTACTCTGGTGCGCAAGATTCCCCGGGACGGCGCCCGCTACTTCGGGCCCTATGCCTCGGCATCGGCTGCCCGCGACGTGTTGCGGCAGCTTCAGCGCATGTTTCCGTTGCGGCATTATTCGTTGGCGCGCTGTTTGGCGCGCAAGCGCCCCTGCCTTTATCACCAGATGGGGCAATGCAGCGCTCCCTGTTACGATTTGATCACGGCGGCCGACTATGCCACGCTAGTGGAAGGAGCCATGCTGTTTCTGGAAGGAAAGAACCGGCAACTGGTAGCTGAATTCAAGCGCCGCATGCTGGAGGCTTCAGAGGACCTCCGCTTTGAGGAGGCGGTGCGCTGGCGTAATCTGCTGCGCTCGATCCAGGTTACCGTGGAAAAACAGAAAATGGTCACGCGGGGCGGGGACAGCGATGTGCTTGGTTTTTTTCGGGATGACGCACGGCTTGAATTGGTCCTGTTTTTTGTTCGTGGCGGTGTGATGACCGGCAGTCGGCAGTTCAACCTGAGCTGGGAGCTGGATGATGCCGAGGGAGTTTCGGCTTTTCTGCGCCAATATTACACTGAAGGCGCTTTTATTCCGGAGGAAATTTATCTTCCGCTGGAAATTGAGGACGCGGCGCCGCTGGCCGAGCTGTTGGGCGAGTTGAAAGGAAAGAAGGTTGCGATTGCGTGCCCGCAGCGGGGAACAAAGCGCGAACTGGTTGAACTGGCCATAAAAAATGCCGCTACGGTGTTGCGGGAGCGAAATGAAAAACAGGTTGCTGCTGAGACAGTGCTTGAACAGCTCCGGCAACGGCTGCATCTGATGCGTTTACCACGGAGAATTGAGTGCTATGACATTTCCACTATCCAGGGGCGCTTTTCCGTGGGGAGCGGCGTGGTATTCAGCCAGGCAAGGCCGGACAAGAAGCAGTACCGGCATTATCGCATTCGTGACGTGGAAGGGCAGAACGATTTCGCCATGTTGTCCGAGGTGTTTTCCCGGCGTTTTAAACCGGAAAAGCTTGAACAGGAACCGCTGCCCGACCTGGTCGTGGTTGATGGCGGCATCGGCCAGTTGAATGCCGTGCTGGAAATCGTCAGCGGATTGGGACTGACAGGACAATTTGACTTGGTGTCGCTAGCCAAGAGCAGGGTTGAGCGGGATGCGATGGCTGAAACCCTCCGTAAGAGCGACGAGCGGATTTTCCTGCCGGGACGCCGGAATCCGGTGGTATTGCGGCAGAATTCTGCGCCGCTCTTGTTGCTGGCTGCCATCCGCGATGAGGCGCACCGGTTTGCCATCGAGTATCATCGTAAGCTGAGGGGCAAGGAGGGAGTTGCCTCCGGTATCGAACAGATTCCCGGAATCGGTGCCAAGCGACGGATCGCTCTGCTCAAACATTTCGGCAGCCTGCAACGGTTGAAAGAGGCCAGCCTGGATGAGATTATTGCTGTGCCGGGAATGAATCGCACGGCGGCGGAAGCTGTCTTTGAATGGGTGCGCGGGGGCACTTGAGCGTGAAGCTTTGCCGTACCACCAAACTCTGCTATTATCCCCCATCATGATACAACAACCAATGTTCAACCTGCTGACCATTCTGGGCCCGACCGCTTCGGGCAAGACGCATCTGGCGGTTGGCCTGGCCAGGGAATTTAACGGTGAAATCATCTCCGCCGACTCACGCCAGGTTTTTCGCGGTATGGATATCGGTACTGGCAAGGACCTCCACGAGTACGGCGATGTGCCGTATCACCTGATCGATATCCTGGAGCCGGGGGCCGAGTTCAGCGTTTTTGCTTTTCAAAGGCTATTTCTTGATGCGTTTGCCGCAATTTCGTCACGGGGACGTCTGCCCATTCTGTGCGGGGGAACCGGCATGTATCTGGATGCGGCCTTGCGTGGATACCGGATGGCGGAGGTGCCCGAGGACAAGGTATGGCGGGCCGGGCTTGAGAAAGTGAGTGATGGAGAGTTGGCGGAGCGGCTGCGGAGATACCGTCCCGATCAGCATAACAGCACTGATCTTCTGGACCGCCAGAGAACCATCCGGGCGTTGGAGATTGCTTGCTTCCAAGCGGAGTATAATGCAGAGGAAGAACCGTTTCCCAATATCCGGCATGTGGTGATCGGCATACGCTGGGAGCGTGCCGAACTTCGCCGCCGGATTACGGCACGGCTACGCCAGCGTCTGGAGACCGGCATGATCGATGAGGTGCAGCGGCTACATGACCAGGGCGTGACATGGGAACGGCTGGATTATTACGGGCTGGAGTACCGTTTCGTGGGGTCATATCTGCGGAGCGAATTGAGTTACAATGATTTGTTCCAGAAACTGAACAGCGCCATCCACGATTTTGCCAAACGCCAGGAAAACTGGTTTCGCCGGATGGAACGTCATGGTGTGCTGATTCATTGGGTTGCCGGGGACGGTGATCCGCTGACTGAGGCGCGGTTGATCCTGAATACGTGACGCTTTCATGCCTTCGCTAGCCGAAAGGCCTCTGCCTTGGGCGCTTCCGGTACGGCAGAGGCTCATCTGAGCTGACGATTGCAACGGCACAGGTGGTGTTGTGGCCCCGCTCTTTCAGGCACGACCGTATTCCAGCGTCACGTATTCATGCTTATGGAAGATGCGAGGTAGTTTAGACTAACTCCAATGCATTGAAAAAATAGGAAACTTCAAAGGCGGCTGTTTCCGGGGCATCGGAACCGTGCGCAGAATTTTCCTGCAGGCTGACGGCAAAATCCCTGCGGATGGTGCCTGGTTCGGCATTGGCCGGATTTGTGGCGCCCATCAGTTTTCGCCAGTCGGCAATGGCATTATCCTTTTCGAGGCAGAGCACGATTACTGGGCTGCGGGACATGAAGGAACACAATTCGTCGAAAAAAGGACGTTCCTTGTGCACGTAATAGAATCCTCCAGCCTGTTCCTTGCTCAGCTTGATTTTTTTCATGCCAATGATGGTGAAGCCGTTGGCCTCGATCCGGTCAATGATTTTTCCGGCCAGCTTGCGTTCAACCGCATCCGGCTTGATGATGGCGAATGTCCGTTCCATGTTTTCCTCCGGGATTTCTGATAATGAATAGTGTTTCGGATAGCATTCCCCTCCCGGAACTGTCAAGTTTTTAGGATTTTATTAATCTGTTGACCGGAAATTTTCACTGCTCTTGCGCTTTTCGATTGTAATCATTACTATTCATATATGCAGTATTGCGCAAAGCGCGAACAATGTGAGGTATTGAACGAATGAATACACTGAAAACAACACTATTAATGGCGCTGCTGACGGTTCTTATGGTTCTGATAGGTAACGCGGTGGGCGGCAGACACGGCATGACCTTGGCTTTTGTCATGGCAGGCGGGATGAACTTTTTTTCCTACTGGTTTTCGGACAAGGTGGTGCTTACCATGTACGGGGCGCAGGAAATCACCGAATCGGATGATCCCCGCTTCTACGGCATTGTGCGCAATCTGGCCCTGCGGGCAGGTTTGCCCATGCCCAAGGTGTATCTGATAGATTCCGATACTCCCAACGCCTTTGCTACCGGCCGCAACCCCGACCATGCCGCGGTCGCTGCTACCACGGGCATCCTGCGCATTCTCAGCGAGGACGAGCTGGCCGGGGTCATGGCGCATGAGCTGGCTCATGTCAAGCACCGCGATATTCTGATCTCGACCATCGCCGCTACCTTTGCCGGTGCAATCACCTATCTGGCCCACATAGCCCAGTGGGGCGCTATGTTCGGCGGCGGCCGCAGTGATGATGACGATAGGGGCGGCGCTTTCGGCTTGATTGCCATGGCGATTCTGGCGCCTCTGGCGGCTATGCTGGTGCAAATGGCCATCTCGCGTTCCCGCGAATACGGAGCAGATGCGGGCGGCGCCAGCATCTGCGGCAATCCGCTGTCTCTGGCGAATGCCCTTCGCAAGCTGGAGATGGGTAACCAGCAGATTCCCATGCAACAGGCCAATGCTGCGACAGCACACATGTTTATCGTCAACCCGTTGACCGGAGGCGGGTTAATGTCGTTGTTCTCTACTCATCCGCCCATGCCTGAACGGATTGCGCGTCTGCAAGAGATGTCGCGGACACATAACTATTGAGCGCTCTTGATGCAGGTTCAAAAAACCCGCGCCAGGCAGCCTGTTCCGTTCTTCTGCGGATCAGGAAAGAAGGGTGCTATGCCGATCAGTTAATGGACCGTGAACTGGCCGGGGGGCGATTGTCCGGACCTGACCGGGGGTTGTTCGCCGAGTTGGTTTTCGGCGTGCTGCGGCGTCAGGGAACACTGGATCATATCCTTTCCGCTCTGCTCACGCAGCCTCTTGCCAAGCTGGAGCCGCAGGTGCTGATTTTTCTGCGGGTGGGACTGTATCAACTGGTCTATCTTGATCGCATTCCTGAATCCGCTGCCGTCAACGAGTCGGTCAATCTGGTCAAAAAGGCGCTTCCCCGCGCCAGTGGACTGGTAAATGCCGTTTTGCGGAATTACTTGCGTCGGAAGGATACCATATGCTTTCCGGACCCGGTTTCCGCGCCGGTCGAATCTATTGCAGCCCGACATTCCCATCCTCTCTGGCTGGTGAAACAGTGGATCAGCCAACTCGGCCAAGCCGAGTCGGAACGTCTTGCAGAAGTGTCATCGCAGCAGGCGTCTCTGACCCTGCGCGCTAACACCCTTCGCGTCAGCCGGGACGAACTTCTCAGTAAGTTTATTGCCAATGGTATCCAGGCTGTTTCCTGTGGTTTTTCACCCCATGGCATCCTGATCGAGGGGCGGCACGCTGTTCCCGGCCTGCCCGGCTTTCACGAAGGACTATTTACCGTGCAGGATGAAGCATCTCAATTGGCCGGGCTACTGCTGGAGCCGCAGCCGGGTGAACGGGTGCTGGACGCCTGCGCGGCTCCTGGCGGAAAAACAACCCATCTGGCCCAGTTGATGGATAATCGCGGTGAATTGCTGGCCACGGATATCTCCGGCTCCAAACTTTCCCTGGTCAGAGAAACCGCCAGTCGGCTGGGGCTGTCGATCATCCATACCCGCGCCGTTGATCTGCTTAAAAACGCCACGTTTCCCGAAAACGCCTTCGACAGGATTTTGCTGGATGCCCCCTGTTCCGGCTTGGGGGTTATCCGCCGGAATCCCGAGGCCAAATGGCGGCTCTCGCCGGCAGATGTCACCCGTTTGGCCGAAACCCAGAAAAAATTGCTGAAAAATGCAGTCAGGATGCTCAAGCCGGGTGGCAGGTTGCTCTACTCCACCTGTTCCACGACGTGGGAGGAAAACGAAGCGGTAGTGCAGGATTTTCTTTTGCGGGAGCATGATTGTGTGCTAGAGAATCTGAACCAATGCTTTCCCGCTTGGGGTGACCTTTTCACTGCTGAGGGAATGATGCGTACCTGGCCGCACCGTCACGGTATGGATGGTTTTTTCGCGGCCCGGATCAGAAAAAAGTAATTCCAATTCCAAATCAAGGCGCTATCTTCGTTGGCTCGTCTTCGGCTCCTCAACGTACTATCATTGTACGCCTTCGTCGCCTCAGTCCTCGCCGCCTTGATTTCATCCTTGATTTGAAATTGGAATAAATAAAAAGTAAGTGTGGAGTATAAACCCATGAAAAAGATCGCTCCATCGATCCTTTCCGCCGACTTCTCCCGTTTGGGCGATGAGATCCGCGCCATTGAAGCTGCCGGTGCCGACTATGTACATATTGATGTCATGGATGGTCATTTTGTTCCCAACATCACCATCGGCCCCCTGATAGTCGAGGCTAGCCGCAAGGTAACCGCCCTGCCGCTGGATGTACATTTGATGATTGAGAATCCGGATAGCTACATTCCCGATTTTGCCAAGGCCGGTGCCGATATCATCGTGGTGCATGCCGAGGCGGTTCATCACTTGCACCGTACCGTGCAGTTGATCAAATCTCTTGGCAAGAAGGCTGGTGTTTCTCTTAATCCAGCGACTCCTTTGAATGTGCTTGAGTATGTGCTCGACGATCTGGATCTGGTGTTGCTGATGACGGTCAATCCCGGTTTTGGCGGCCAGAGCTTCATTCCGGCCTGCCTCCCGAAGATTCACGAGCTGCGTGCCATGCTGGACCGTCGTGGTTCCGAGGCCGAGCTGGAGGTGGATGGTGGGGTCAAAATTGACAACATTGCCAAGGTTTCCCATGCCGGTGCTGATGTCTTCGTGGCTGGCAGTGCTGTTTTCGGCAGTTCCGACTACAAGGCGACCATTGCCGAGATGAAGCGTTTGGCACTGGAGACGTTGCTCTAGGCTCTCCGGAGTGGCGTTTTTTAATTCAAATTAAAGGGACTTTTCCCAAGGGGGCGTGATAGTGAACATCTCTTGTCTAAAGTATATTTGTTATGTATGCATTATGATTGCCGTGAGTATTCTGTGGGCCGTTCCGGCCGGAGCAGCTCAATTTTCAAAATTGAGCAAAGCGCCGTTGTCCGAACGCTGGTTTGGCATCTATGTGGATAATGAACGGGCCGGCTTCTACCGCCAGACGGTAACCGAAACCCCTGAAGGGTATCGCATGGAAGGCAACAGCAGCGTGCGTATCAAGGTTATGGGTTTTTCCAAGGAATCCACGATGCGTGAGGTGTATTTTGTCGGAAAAGGGCTGGCTTTGCGCTCCTTCGATATTGAGGAAAATGTAAATGGTGAAGTTACACGTCTGATAGGGCTGGCCAGTGACTCTGTCTTGCGTATGCGGAGCGAGCACAATGGCAAGGCTACCGGCAAGCAGATCAAGCTCAAAGGTGAGCTCATTCCCGGTCCGGGGCTTAACCTCTATCCCATGATGCGAGGCATCGCAGCTGGTAAGACCGTAAAAATCCTGACATTCGACCCTGAAGATGTTCAGGTTAAAGAGGTAAAGATTACGGTTTTGGGAGAAGAACAGACCCCTGAAGGTCAACCTGCCCTGAAGTTGCGCAACAATCTCTACCCCTTTGTGTCAAATGATATCTGGATGGATGGACAGGGCAATACGATTCTGGAGTCGGTGCGTGATGGTCTGGTGACGACCAAGGCCGAAGATCCCAAGGCGTTGGCGGTATACGTCGCTTCCCGGATCATGGCCCGCAAGGAGCTGATTTCCGATTTCACTATGGTGCGAGCCGTTCCTGCTCTGAAGAATCAAGAGAAGCTCAAGGGGCTTTCCGTGGAGATTAACGGCTGGAATGACGCGCTGCCGCTTTCACAAGGGGGCGGCCAGGCCATGGAAAAGGCCGGAGAAGGGCGTATAATTGTTAAAACCGGTGCGGCTGTTCCGGCGCCTTTGTTGAAAACCTCGGCGATTCCCACGGCTGCTGAACAACAGAACTATATGAAACCGTCAGAGAAGATCGAGTCGGATGCCCCGGAGATAGTTGAACAGGCTAAGAAAATTGCGGGAGGCAAAACCGGTCAGACTGAAATAGCCCGCGCCTTGGCGGCCTGGACAGCCGAATGGTTAAAGGATACCATTGATGATGGCGGTGGAGCGCTGGCCAGCGTCACGTCCCGCAAGGGAAACTGCCTGACTCATGCCAGGCTCTACACGGCGCTTGCCCGTGCTGCCGGTATTCCCACCCGCCTCGTATCAGGGCTGGTTTCGGTGGGGGGAAAAGGTTTTCGCTATCACAGCTGGGCGGAAAGCTTTATGGATGGGCAGTGGGTTGGCGTTGATCCTATTTACAACCAGATGCCGGCTGATCCGACTCATCTCAGGCTCTTTGAGGGGCAGACCCAGGAAGATCTGGCGCCGATGATCACTATTATCGGCAAGATCAATATTAAAGTGCTGGATGCAGTGTACTGAGAAATGAAGCGATGACACTATCAAACCTGGCAATATTAGTGGTTTCCTATAATGCTGATTCCAGGGCGGCATTGTTGGAAACACTGAATAAGCACGGTGTTGCCGCAGTTGCCTGCGCTACTTTCCGTGAAGCCGAAGATCAGGCTCTGCGCGATTTTTATCACGGACTGCTGATAGATTTGCCTTCCATTATCAAAGCCAAAGGGGAAGAAAAAATCATCGCCTATACCTTGACCAATTTCTTCCCCTCTTTGCGAGTGAGGACGATCGGAACTACACTGGTTCCCATGGCCATGCCGGGAGTTGCCAAACAGGACAAAAGTCTGAACGATTTTCTGACTAAAACCTGTTCCGTATTCCCTCCACGCAAGCCCCGTGCTCACAAGCGGCATCCGGTCTGTATTCCGGTGTTGTTACGCTATAAGGGAGAAGAGTTGCGGGGGTTTACCCTGAATGTCTCCTGGGGGGGCGCTTTTATCGTGGATGTTCAGGCGGATAGATTCAGCATCGGTGAAAGTGTTGAAATCGATCTGCCCCAGTTCAACGGCAGTATCAAGGCGGTCATCTGCTGGATAATGCCGTGGGGGAAGAGCAGTGCCCCTGGTATTGGTGTCAGTTTTTCCGAACTGGACGCACCGCTTGAAGATGCTGTTGCCAGCATCCTCAAATCCCGTAAAGAGTTTGACCGTGACAGGCTGATGATGTGATTAGGCGCACTGCATGTGAGAGTATTTCTGTACCAAAGCGCGGGCCTGTTTCTTAATCCCGGCTGTCCATGGTCCTACAGCCACCAGGCAAAGGTTGTCCGGTGTAAATATCGTGCGAGCGGTTTCAAGCAAATCCTCACTGGTCACGGCTGCCGCTTCCTGTTGATCCTCCTCAATGCTGCGCACTATGCCCATCAGTTCCCCCCACCCGTAACGCCCGCCAATTTCGTATGCCGAGTCGCGGCTGTATTCCAGATCGTAGATATATAACTGACGGACACGTTCCAATTCGGTTGCCGGAACCGGTTCATGGGTGATGCGCACGATCTCGTCCAGAGTCACCTCTATGGCCTGCGCCAGGGTTTCGGGGGCGGTTGACAAATCAACGGCCAGGCAGCCGGTTTCCTCATAGGCGCCGATGGCGGCTTCCACCGAGTAGACGATTCCCAACTCCTCACGCAGACGCAGATGCAGCCGCGAACTGCCGCCGCCGGCCAGGATGCGGCGCAGCAGACGCAAACAGATGAAACGCCGATCGTGACGGCGCAAAGCCAGGAAGGCAAGTTGCAAGGAAATTTGGCTGTCGGAATCGTGCACGAAACGGATTTGCGGCGAGGTGTGGCGTTTGGTTGCCGCCAGGGCCGGGCCGGGGTCATTTCCTTGCCATGTGCCGAAAAGTTCGGTGGCTGCAGCGAAAACAGCGCTGCTTGATACCGGTCCGGCAACCACCACCACGGCCCGCGATGGGACGTAAAAGGTGCGCAGGTGCTTTTCCAGATTGTCGCGGGAAATACCGGCGATGCTCTTCAGCGTGCCTATGGTCGGCATGCCCAGCGGGTGGCGCGGCCAGAGCAGGCGGCTGGCGATGGTGTCGGCGTTGATTTCCTCGCCCTGCTCGTTCAAATCCTCGCGCGCTTCTTCGGTGATAATCCGTTTTTCAATCTCAATCCCTTCCAGAAGCGGCCGCATGATCATGGAGGCAAATATTTCCATGCCACGCCGGAAATGATCCGGATGGACCCGGGAATAAAAACAGGTTGAATCCGCATCGGTGGACGCGTTGGGAGTACCGCCGATGGTTTCAAAGGCGTTTTCGATTTCCAGCGAGGTGACAAACTCCGTTGTTCCCCGGAAAAGAATGTGCTCTAAAAAATGGGAGAGCCCTTCCTTGCCGGGCGGGTCGTTACGCCCCCCAACTTTCAGGTAGACTGCCAGTTCAGCTGAGTGTAGGTGCGGTATTTCGACGCAGACAACGCGCAAGCCGTTGTCAAGAGTATGGGGCAGGGGTCTAATCATGTAAGCGCCTTTCGTATCAATTCAATGCGGTCGTGGTATTCGTCCGGCGACAGCAGCACCTCTTCATGTGGTTCGGCCCAGATGGGACGGGGCCAGAGCGGTTCTGACGCGAAGCGCGGCACCAGGTGCCAGTGCATGTGCGGCACCATGTTGCCCAGCAACTCGTAGTTGATCTTGTCCGGCCGGAAGACGCCCTGTAACGCTTCAGCCACGCGGCTGACTTCGTCCATCAACTCGGCCCGAACCTGACTGTGGAGATGAAAGAGTTCGGTGACGTGCGTCTTGGTAAACAATAGCACGTAACCGGGAAAAAACTGATCGCGGTTAAGCGTGACAAAGGAGTGTTTCAACTGGATGATGCGCAAGTCGTTTTCTTCATCCCAGCGTCGGCACATGGGGCATTCGGGTGTGGTCATGTTTCGCATCCGTTTTGTGTCGTTAGTAATATCAATTGCGCCAGCGAGTCCGCAGCCTGGCGAGTTCCTTGCCGTCTCGCTGGTTGATGATCTGGTGCAGACAGCAGGGTGTCGCTCTTGGTTCCTGAAGAACTGTGCAACGTGAAATAACGGTTTCCCCGTAGAGCGCCTCAGCCCGGAAGGATATTTCCAGTTCGCACAGGTCGAGGCTCGCAATTTCGTCCGGTGCGGCTTCCAAAGCCCACCTGACAAAGACGGTATTGTTGACGTGATGGTTGAGGTCCAGATCGCCGCGCAATACCCGGAAGGCCAATTCAGGTACAGTAGCACCGGGGAACAGCGGCAACGGGGCAAAGTTGTCGTCCACCGCCCTGCGTGGCAGCAGCGGGTAGGGCGGCAGGTTGCCCTCCAGCTTGACCGGCCGGCGGGTTGCGATGTTGATCAGCGCCCATGAGGTACTGGCCCGGCCCACAGGCTGTTCAGCGTCGTCACTCAATTCAAATTCCCGGTTGGTGAAAAGTCCCTCGCGGATTGCAGGCCAGGTACGGAGTCGCACGATTTCTCCCCTACGCGGGTAGCGATCGATGATGATGTGTATGCGGGAAACAACCCAGGTCAGCCCCTGTGGCCGCAAATCGGTTGCCGAGACTCCCAGCGCCAGGGAGTGCATGCTGGCCGTGGTCTGCATGAAGTTGAGCATAGTAACCGGTCCCAAATTACCGTTGTAATCCAGGTCGTGGAAGAGAACCGGAAATTCTCTTGCAAAAACGGGAGAGAGGGCGTCTTGCAGCGAATTACTCATGTCTCGGACACCATCTGTCTTTTCATGGGGGCTCCCGGAGGTAGAGGCGTAGGGTAAACGCGAATAATACCAGAAAAAACTACAAAAAAAAGCCCCATGTCAATTGACCGGGGCTTTTTTCGGGAACGCCCGCCGCTTTCAGGCGGCGGGCTGACGAGGGCAACCGTCTTTACAGTGAGATACCGGGCGAATTCTGAATTTTTCAGTCCACATGATCAGGGTCTCCTTTCGAGGCTTGAAGTGCAATAAGACTGTTTTTATCTTAATAGAATTTGTGAATTTGTCAAATTTTTTTTTGATGACCGGTCAGGGGGCGAACCCACGCTGATACTTTGCTCCGGCTTGACATCCCCCCGGATTCGGACTACAAGAACCAATACCGCTGGCTCTAAATCCGCCGCGTACAATCAATTTTCTGGATGGAGAACCTCATGTCACCACACGTATCATTCGTCGGAGCTGGACCCGGAGCAGCCGATCTGATTACGGTCAGGGGAGCGCGGCTTCTGCGTCACGCCGACGTTATTATTTTTGCCGGCAGCCTGGTGGATTTGCAGCTGGTCAAACGGTATGCTGCTGCTACGGCTGATGTCTACGATTCGGCCGGAATGACCCTTAGCGAGGTCATAACCGTGATGATGGATGCCATTGCGGCAGACAAGAACGTGGTCCGTCTGCACACGGGCGATCCGGCGATTTACGGAGCCATACAGGAGCAGATGGAAGCGTTGGACCGTTTGGATGTCGAGTATCAGGTCGTGCCCGGTGTTACCAGTGCTTTTGCCGCTGCTGCCGCCCTGAAACAGGAACTGACCCTGCCCGAAGTTTCCCAGACAGTGATTTTCACTCGCGTAGAGGGGCGCACGCCGGTTCCCGAACGGGAGCAGATCAGACAGATCGCCAAGTTGGGCGCCACCATGGTGATTTATCTTTCGGTGGGGATGATTGAAAAAGTAGTCGAGCAACTGCTGGAGGGAGCCTACACAGCCGAAACGCCAGCCGCCATTGTCTGCCGCGCTTCTTGGGAAGATGAACAGATAATCCAGGGGACGCTGGCCGATATCGCAGCCAAGGTGCGTGAAGCCGGTATTGACCGGCAGGCGCTGATTGTTGTCGGCGATGTGCTGGCAGCCCGCCGAGAGGGGCTCAAGGCCAAGTCCCTCTTGTACGACGGTAATTTTGCCCATGGCTATCGAGGGATCGTGGTTTGACATGCGCACCGCCGTCATTGCCATAACCCGCAACGGTGCTCTGCTGGGACGGAGGCTGAAGGAAGGGCTGGCAGGCGCGGAACTGCACGTCTCCCGGCGTTATGCCGGGCAGGCAGGCACGGGTGGAAAATTTTTTGAGCCCGTTGATCTGAAAACGGTGATCTCTTCTTTGTGGCATGAGGTGGATGCCCTTGTTTTTATCATGGCTGCCGGAATCGTGGTTCGCATGGTCGCGCCGCTTTTGGAATCAAAGCAGACTGACCCGGCCGTGGTCGTGATGGACGATGCCGGAACGTTTGCCATCTCGCTGCTATCCGGCCATCTGGGCGGCGCCAATGGACTTGCCGAGCGCTGTGCCTTTATCAGTGGTGCGCGACCGGTCATTACCACCGCTACTGACGCAAATAACCTTCCGTCCTTTGATATGCTGGCCAAGGAGCAGGGATGGGGCATTGACAACATTTCCGGTGTGAAAACGCTCAACAGCCTGATGCTGGATGGGGAACGGATCGCCGTGGTTGATCACAACGGTCAAGCTCGTTGCTGGTTCCATGGCCGCGCCAATCTTACGTTTTACGATACCTTTTCCGAAGCCCTTGCCAGCGGCGCTTGCGGGTATCTTTTTGTTACCAATCGCCATTTACCGCCCCAGACCCAACCGGACAATCTGCTGATTTTGCGGCCTCGCAATCTGGTGCTCGGCATCGGTTGCAACCGCAACACTCCGCTGGATGAGATTGAGGAGTTTGTCGGCACCCATCTGCGCCGGATTTTTCTGTCCCTGAAGAGCGTCTGCTGTATTGCCACGGCGACTGCAAAACGGGATGAGAGCGGACTGCTGGCTTTTGCGGAGCGTTATGGCATCCGGATGTCGTTTTATGAAAGTGAAGAGCTGAATCGCGTGGTGGTTCCTTCGCAGCCGTCTCCGCATGCCATGGCTGCCATTGGCGCTAACGGCGTGGCTGAACCGGCTGCTGTTTTGGCTTCGGGAGGAGGACGGCTTCTGCTGAAGAAGGTCAAGTCCGCCAATGTCACCCTGGCGGTGGCTGAGCTTTTGGGGAGAGAGCATGCCTGATTCGAAAGCCAAGCCGTTGATCGGCATTACCATGGGTGACCCCTGTGGGGTCGGCCCTGAAATCATAGTTGCAGCTTTGGCAGTTCCCGAGGTTCGGGAACAATGTGTTCCGGTCGTGATTGGTGATGCAGCGGCGCTGAAGCGGGCCATTGTGGTATGCAATCTGCCGTTGGACATGCAGATAGTCGCATCACCCGAAGAGGCATGCCGGATGGGAAACAGTGTGATCCCGCTTTTGGAAGAGTCGCATCTGACAGATGCGGACCTGCGGTACGGCCACCCGACAACTGCTGCCGGGGATGCCGTTTATAACTATATCCGGACTGCCACGCGTTTCTGCCTCGATGGACGGTTGGCGGCCATGGTCACGGCGCCGATCAGCAAAGAAGCCATGAATCGTGCCGGTCATCACTATCCGGGGCATACCGAACTGTTGGCCGATTTGTGCGGGACTGACAGGTATGTGATGATGCTGGCGGGGGATGTGTTGCGGGTCAGCCTGGTGACGATCCACGAGGCGTTGCGGGATGTGCCAGGCCTTCTCAGTGTTGAACGGATTTTGACCACCATCCGCGTGACCGAGGCAGGTGTGCGACGGCTGACCGGTATCGCACGACCGCGGCTGGCGGTATTATCTCTTAATCCCCATTGCGGGGAAGGTGGAATGTTCGGTGATGAAGAGCGCAATTTCATAACGCCGGCAATCGAAGAGGCGTGCCGCGAGGGTATTGACGCCCAGGGGCCGCTTTCGGCTGATACTCTTTTTCATTTCGCCCGTCAGGGACAGTATGACGGGGTGGTGGCCATGTATCACGACCAGGGACTGATACCGCTTAAACTGCTGCATTTCGATGATGGGGTCAACATTACCCTCGGATTGCCGATCATCCGCACCTCGGTGGATCATGGCACTGCCTATGACCTGGCCGGGACCGGTAAGGCTTCGACCGGCAGCATTCTGGCTGCCATCGGGATGGCGGTGAAGATGGCGACTACCAAGGACGTCCGGCAGTAAACAGACATTACATCTCACCACTTATCTTTGGCCTGCCTTCAGCCTGAATCCGCTACGTTTCCATACCTGAATCACTTCCTGTTTCATTGAAGCGTTCTTCCGCAAAATGGTCTGGCAACGCGTTCACAGTGGAGGCTCGCCAATGATACGTATGCGGGGGCCATAGTCTATTTTGTGGAACTTTCCGGAATCATAACGGGAGCCGATGACCCATAGATAAAGCGTTTTGGCGGCTTTGAGGAGTGGCGGCTTCAACTCATGGTAGTAGTGCTTGTTCACCTTTCTGTCGTGGGCGCTGTAACACTCTTTCTGCATTTCCTCGTCATAGAGGCCGATACAACCGTGGGACGCAGGATAACCGGGAACGTCGCGTCCATGGATGAAATAAGATGGCGTGGTTTCGAGGCTTTTGTCGACAAAGAATCTGAGGCCGTAATGCATCGGATAGGGGCGTCCGATTTCTTCTACGGTATAGAGGTTTGATTTGTGATGCCGGTCAATCGCGTCGATCCTGAATTCGCCATTCGGAACCCGATGCCCTTTAATGCCGACCGCCACCGGGAACGAAAAAGCCAACTTGCCGTATTCATAGGCTCCCAGAAACATTTCGGACTGATCGACCAGGATGAATTTTGCTTCTTTTGCAGCGTCCGGGTATGTTGCGGGAAGCGGCGAAAAATTCCTGATGGCATCCATGTGCTTTGGAACTTTGATCGATATGCCACCAAAAAAATGACGCCGGTCCATTCGGTTGAAACGAAGAACCGGGAGCCAATTGCTGCCGAAGAGTCCTTCCGGGGTGTCCTGCCACTTCAGTTTACGGCACTCCCATTCAAATCGGGCGTCACTTGGATAATGGACATCACAGAGCGACTTGATTTTCGTGGCGCCAATCAGCGAAGAAGCGGAAATAAGCACAACAAACAACGTAATGCTGACAACATAGAGCCATTTCACCGTACCGCCTCCTCACATCGTTGATTTATTATATCGCTGGAACAGAACTATACAAATGAGGATAGTCTTGGCATTCCAGGGGAGTGGCGATATAGTTGTGTGTGAGGAAATAGTAATCTTTGGAGGTCGCAATGAGGCTGATTCTTCGTTCGCTGCTTGCCTCAGTCTGTCTTTTCGTTTGTATGGAAGTACACCTGCCTGCCATCAGTGAGGCCGCTATCCGGGCAGAGACCCGCCTTGCCTCGCAGTTGCCGAAAAAAGCCCGCTGGTCACTTGTCGTTCTTGACCGGGAGAACGGCCGGGAACGGCTCGCCTGGGGAAACGCACAGACATCTTCTCTCGTTCCTGCCTCGCTCGTGAAGCTTATTACCACCGGCGCAGTCCTCGATGCCGTGGAAAAGAAGGAGATTTCTCCTGAGGCGTTTGTCGGAACGGGAAAAAGGAAGGGAAGGGCGAGGAAAAACGCCGGAGGGGCAGACGCCCGACTTGACCGGTATCTGCGGTACATGAATGTTCACAGCGTAAATTACATGGCCGAGAACCTTTTCCTGCGCTTGGGCGAGAAACGCTACGGTTCGCCCGCAACTGTAGAAAAGGGGCGGAGGGCAATCGCACACTACCTCGTGGGTTTCGATCTTCCGAAGAAGGGGATGACCATTATTGACGGCTCCGGCCTTTCCCGGAAGGACCGGTTCACAGCACGTGCCATGTCAAGTTACCTTTATCAGATCTCCCAACGTCCCTGGTTTCCCCGGCTCCTCGCTACGTTGCCGCGCCCTGGTTTTGAGGGAACTGTACGCCATCTGGGGTACGTGAACAGTCAATTCCGGGCTAAAACGGGACGGCTCGACGACGTGTTTTCACTCGCCGGTTTTGGTAACGATCGCCATGGCCGGGGGCTGGTTTTCGTTTTTCTCGTCAACCTCTCCGGCAAGGGTACCGATCGCCGTAACAGCCGGGGCTATCTTGTGAAGCTACTTGCCGAAGGTGATATTCCGCCTGCCAGGTGAGTTCTTGTATGTGCAAAAAAAATAAGGCTTCCATCGAAACGAGGGAAGCCTTATGGGTATGAGGCAATCGAAGATACGTGTGTTTTGCCTGTCCGGGATGGTAGGTGCTGTAGGTTGCTCAGCTTTTCAGGGAGTTGAGGATCTTGGCTGCCACATCCTTGCCGCTTATGCTGTAAGCGCCCGATGCCAGTTGTTCTTTAATGGCGTCAACCTTGTCGCGCCGGATTTCATCTTCACCCGATGGCGCCCTTGATAGCAATTCCGTCGCTTTCATCAGGTCTCCGGCTGTTTTGGATATGGTAACACTGAAAGCGGCTTCCTCCGGTTTACCGGAAGATGAAGTCTCTTTTGCAGAGCGCATGGTGGCTTTTTTTTGTGTGCTGTTCAGCATAGTGACTTGATACTGGATTTTTTGGTCGATTTTCATATGGTGCCCCCGCGGGCTGTAGGGAATTCGTGCTTAAAGCGCCGGCTCAAATTGCAATCTGCGACCAGTCTCTCCGGTGTCTATTCCCCCTTCGCCGGTTTCTTTTCATCTCACAAGACTTTCATCGACAGTATGCTGGAAAACTTTAATTTTAAGGAATAGGCCGGTTTAAAATCAGCTCCCGCGCTGTTCCAAACGTCGAAAGCGGTTTGTCAAACTTGTCAGCATTACCTACTATAACAATTTTGAAGGCATTTGGCTTGAGATATTTCCGGGCGGCAGACAGAACATCATGTTTTGTTACACGGGCGATGTTCGAGCGGTACGTTTCCAGATAAGTATCCGGATAACCGTAAAACTCCAATCGGGCTCGCTGGGTTGACACGGCTGCCGGGCTGGTGAAACCGAACATGAAGGAGTTAATGATATAATCCTTGGCTGTTTTCAGCTCCTGATCGCTGACCTCTTCTTTTGACATGCCGGAAATAATATCCTTCATCAGGCCGATGGCCTTGGCGGTACTTTCAGCTTTGGTTTCAGTTTCGGCTATGAATGTACCGGTGAAACGGCGGCCGATATCGAAATGGCTTTCCACATTATAGGCCAGCCCCTGATTAGTGCGGATTTCCATGGTCAGCCGTGAAGTAAAACTGCCGCCAAGGATGTAATCCAGCACGCGTACGGCGTAGATGTCAGGGTTGTCTTTGGTCAATCCCAAGTGCCCCATGCGTATAGCTGTCTGGCTGACCTCTTTGCGGGCATAGAGAACTTCCGGCTTGAATACATGTGGCGGCTGGGGGATTTCCTTCAAGCCGAGAGGAGTAGCAGTCTGCTTTTTGCCGAAAACCGCGTTAAGCTCCCGGATTATGCCATTACGATCAAAGTCGCCCGACACAGCCAGGATCATGTTGTCGAGCCTGAAGAAGCGGCGGTGAAAATCGATTACATCTTGCCGTGTTATGGCCTTGACCGACGTAAAATCGGGCGTCATGCCCAGTGGATGACCTGCATAAATGGCTTTGGTTAACTCCCGGTCCGCAATTTGCTTTGGATCATCGTTCTGGCGGCGCAATCCCTCGATCATATGCTTGCGAATGAGTTCGAGACGTTTTTCATTGAAGTCGGGATGCAGCAATACACCTCGGAAAATCTGGAGTGTGCGGCCGAAATTTTTGGTCAGGCTGGTCAGGGATACCGTTCCCATGTCATCGGTGATTCCGCTTTCCACGCTGGAGGCCATGAACTCCAGTTCGTCATCCAGTTTGTCCGGGGCCAGGCCACCGGCGCCGCCACTGCGCATGGCACTTCCGGTTAATCCTGCAAGGCCGGACTTGGCGATGGGGTCATAAATTGAACCGGTATGCACCATGGCCGTTATGGATACTATGGGCAGTTCCGTATCCCGCAGCAGATAAACCGGCATGCCGCATTCCAGAACAACCCGTTCGGTTTTTGGAATCACAAAACGCAATTCAGGGAAGGACATGGTACGGGGATTTGCTATTCCCGTGTCGGCGGCAAAAACCGTGTTGAAGGCGCAGAGTATAAAAAAGAGGCCGATAATCAGTCGTTTCATTTGTTTTCAGCCCCCTTTGTCGTGATGAAGCCAACCATTTGATTCTCCCGTGTAAAATAGTGGCGGGCTACGCGTTGGATGTCGGCCGGAGTAACCGCGGCTACCTTACGACGGTACTCGACCATGTAGCGCCAACTGCCGGCGACGGCCTCGTATTCGGTCAGGTTGCGCGCCAAACCTCCGTTGGTGCCCATACGCCGTGCCTCCTCAAAGTCGATTCCATTAAGAACCCGCTGCAATTCCCGTTCGCTGACCGGCTTGTTTTTCAGTTCTTCCAGTTCGGCCAGAATGGAACGCTCCACTTCCTGGGTCGTATGGGGCGCACGGGGATTGGCGTTGATGACCAGCAGGTTGGGATAACGGCTGCCTGGGGCATCAAAGACACTGACGTCGGTGGCGATTTGCGAATCAATGACCAGTTTTTTGTAAAGCCTTGAAGTACGGCCGTGGCCAAGGATGGTACTGATGACATCGAGGACATAATCGTCAGGAGCGGCAATGGCCGGCCTGTGAAATCCGATCATCAGGGTTGGTTCGGAATCGGCAATAACTTCAATGCGGCGCTCACCAGTCTGCTCCGGTTCATTGGTTGTAACCGGAGCCGGTTTTTTACCAGGGGGAATGGGGCCGAAATAGCGTTCCACAAGGGCAATGGCCGCGGTCGTATCAATGTCGCCGACAATGGCCACGATCGCACTGTGCGGGCCGTAATAATCATGAAAAAACCGCTCGGCCTTGGTGCGGGTCAGGTTTTCTATATCCGACATCCACCCGATGGTGGGCTGGCCATAGGGATGCGCAAGGAAGGATGAGGCCAGGAATGTTTCCCAGAGCTTGTTTTCCGGATCGGCCTCGTAGGAGCGGCGACGCTCTTCCATTACCACAGCCCGCTCTGTGTAGAACTCGCGCAGTACCGCGTTCCGCATCCGGTCGGATTCGATTGCGGCCCACAGCTCCAGCTTGTTGGACGGCAGGCTGATCAGGTAGGTGGTGCCATCACGGCTGGTAAAGGCATTGTAGCCCACGCCTCCGTTCTTAGAGTACAATTCGAAGAATTCATCCTTGATGACGTACTTACCTGCTTCCGCTTCCAGCTTTGACAGTTGTTGCGACAGTTCGGTAACCCGCTTTGCATCGGCCTTGTCGCGCTTGGCTTTTTCGGCGATCAAGGCCTGGCCGGTCTGCTCGATTTTGTCCAGGATCGGTTTTTCAGCAGCATAATCCGTGGTTCCCAGAGTCTTGGTTCCCTTAAAGAGCATATGCTCCAGAAGGTGGGCAATACCGCGTTCGTCGCTTCTCTCGTCCACGCTTCCCACCCGGAATCTGATCCAGGCTGCTACTGTCGGCGATGTGTGGCGCTCAACCAGCAACAGCTTCATGCCGTTTTTCAGGGTGTGCTCAACGACTTTATCTTCCAGGCGTGTCCTGGATGCAGTCGACGGCGCTGTTGTGGCGATTGGCAAGGAAGCGGCGGGAAGAGAAGTGCCAAATAGGGATAAAACAACTAAAATCACAAAAAAATTACGCATGAAACACCACCTCGAATTCTGCAACGTGCTAGAAAATGGAAATCTTTACATAACGACCGGGGTTTTTCTTGATATCCTGAACCAACAATTCCACGGAATCCACCATGTGGTTTAGCCGCTCATAGAGTTCCTTTTCATTAATAGCCTTGCCCAAGGTGCCGTTACCATTGTTGATGCGATTGGTAATTTCCTCGATAGCCTTGACCGAATTGTCGGCCCGGGTGACCAATGAAAGCCCCTTGTCGTACATTTCGCGATCATTGATCAGCATGCCGAGCGTGCTGTTATGAGAGGTCAGTTTGCGGTTCAGATCCCGTACGTCACTGGCCGCCTGAACGCTTGTGTCTGCTAATAACACAAGCTTGTTGTAAAGTGTCTTGTCATAAATCAGCTTGTTCAGGCTGCCATCGGAATTCTGGATATCCTTCAGGGTCTGATCGGCGCGATTGAGGATGCTGACCAGCTTGTTAAAAGGAGCGGGATCGCGGTTGAGTCTCCCCAGGGTCCCCTCACCACGGTTGATGGTGATGGTCAGTGCGCTCAGTTCTCCGGTCAGCTTGACGATATTGGAATACAGGGCAGGGTCGGTGGTCAGTTTCCCTAGTGTACCTTTACCCTGGTTGATATTGTCCACGATGCCGTTCAGCCGGTCGAAAGTTGTTCCGGCTTTTTGGACCACATCGTCCAGTTTTGCCGTTGAGACACCGCGCAGCAGAGTCGGCGGGGTTTTGGAGTAGAAGTGCGAAGGGACAATATCCACATATTTTTCCCCCATCAGGCCGCGGGTTTTGATGGTGATTCTTGAGTCGGGACCGATTTTACGCAATGCGTCATGCTCCGCCTCAATAAAGATAGTTACCTCATTGGACTTTTCGGGAGTGATAAACTCCACCGCGGTTACCACACCAACCTCGACTCCGGCCAGCCAGACCGGCGCGCCCTGCTTGAGGCCCGACACATCATCCATTACCACTCTCAGTTTGCCCTTTGGGGTAAACATCATGGTCTTCTGGCCCATTAGCAGCACACCGCTCGCGATGAAAACCAGAGCCAGGAAGATGAATACACCCGCACGTATCTGGGCCCATCCTATCTGGTTGCTTCGTTCCATGTCATATCCTGTTTACGTGTGGAGTCATACAAACAACGATTGTTCGGTAGGTGACATAAATTCCCGCACCTCCGGGATAGTGCTGTTTTTAATCTCGGCTTCGTTTCCCTCGAACAGCATGCGCGCCTGATGCAGAAAGGTGAATCGATCCGATGTTGCAAAAGCAGTCGGTAGATCATGAGTAACCATCAGAGTGGTCTTTCCCTCGGCCTGAAGGCGCTGCATCAGGTTACAGATGTTGTAGACCCCGATCGGGTCAAGGCCGGTTGTCGGCTCGTCAAAGAAGATATACTCCGGGTCGGCCGCCAGCGCCCGGGCAATGGCCACCCGTTTCTTCATGCCGCCGGAAAGCTCCGCCGGGTACAGATTCAAGGCCAGCTCCACCCCTACGAAACTGAGTTTTTCCACCACGATCTTTTCGATTTCCGCCGCACTTAGACGTCCTTCTTCGAACAGGCGGTAGCCCACGTTTTCCCCCACGGTCATGGAGTCGAACAACGCGCCCCCCTGAAAAACGATGGCAATGCGTTTGCGCAGCTCCATGTACTGCGATTCAGGCAGGCCGGTGATGCATTGATCGGCGATAAAAACCTTGCCCGAGGTGGGGTGAAGTAGCCCCAGCAGCAGCTTGAGAATAGTGGTTTTACCAGCACCGCTGATTCCCAGTATAGTGCGATTGACACCCCGTTCCAGGCAAAAGTCGAAATCCTCCAGGATTTTGCGGCCACCGATGGAGTAGCAGACTTTTTCCATACGGATAGAGTTGGCAGGGCTCATGGGACGGGAGTTTCCCCCATGGCAAGGATGATATCCCATTGTTCGGGAGTGACCGGCTGAATCGAGAGGCGGCTGCGCTTGACAAGGGGCATGTCCGTCAGCAGGGGGTTACTTTTGATCTGCTCAAGTGTGACCGGCCTTTTCAACGGTTTGGCATAGCGTACATCCACCATGTACCAGATCGGATTTTCTACCGAGGATTTGGGATCGAAGTGTTCGCTGCCGGGATCGCGGGCGGTGATATCCGGATACCCTTCCCGTGTAACGGAAGCTATGCCGACAATGGCTGGCTCGGGGATGCTGCTGTGGTAAAACAGTACCAGATCGCCGAGCTTGATGGCGTCACGCAGGAAGTTGCGGGCCTGAAAGTTACGCACGCCGTCCCATGGCTCAGTCATGTCGGGCCGCTGCTTCAGGTCATCAAAGGAAAAACATCCTGGTTCGGTTTTGAAGAGCCAGTAATTCATGAACATCACCGAAATACCACGAAAATCTTAGAGATGAAGAAATCCGATACTAGTATCGTGACCGACGACAACACAACCGCCTGTTTGGCTGCGGCGCCCACGCCTTCCGCGCCGCCACGGGTGTTCAGCCCGATGTAACAGCCGGTTACGGCGATGACCAGGCCGAAGAAAACCGGTTTGAACAATCCCTCGATCAGGTCCTGAAATACCATGAACTGCGTGAGGCCGCTGACATACATGATCGGGTTGATGCTGTAAGCCGATGCCATAATGTAGCCGCCCAGCAGTGAAATGACATCGGTGATCACCGTCAACAGCGGCATGGCCAGCAGCAGGGCTTTCATGCGAGGGGCTACAAGGCGCTGGATAATGTCGGTACCTTCCACCCGCATGGCATCCACCTGTTCGGTGACCACCATTGTGCCCAACTCGGCGGTGATGGCGGAACCGACCCGGCCGGCCAGCATCAGCGAAGCCAGTACCGGTCCCAGTTCCTTGATCATAGTGACCGCCACCATGCCGCCCACATAACTGGTGGCGGCAAAAGGCTTGAGCTGAATTAATGCCTGCAACGCCATGACCATGCCGGAGAACAGACCGGTCAGGATACAGATAAACAGCGAGGAAAAACCCAGTTTATCGAATTGCACCACGAATTCGCGGTAATAGAACGGGCGCCGGAACATGCGAACAAATGTCCTGGCTGCAAGGGCAAAATAATTTTGCAATTCATGGAAGAACCGGATCAGGACTTTGTCGACGATGGCGATGTCCATGGATCAGAGTGCAGCCGCCAGTGCCTCGCGCGCTTCGTTGATGAAAATGAATTCCAGTTCGTCGCGCACATTGTCGGGGATGTCTTCCAGATCGTCGCGATTGCGCTCAGGGGCTACGATTTTTGTGACGCCTGCCCGGTGAGCGGCAAGCACCTTTTCCTTCAGGCCGCCTATTGCCAGCACCCGGCCGGTCAGGGTGATCTCGCCGGTCATGGCCACGTCACGTTTGGCCGGCTTGCCGGTCAGGAGCGACACCAAGGCCGTGACAATGGTTACGCCGGCCGAAGGGCCGTCCTTGGGGATGGCTCCGGAGGGAACGTGTATATGAATGCCTCTGTTTTCGAAAGATTCGGGTGCAATGCCGAACTCGTCGGCATGCGCTTCGATGTAGGAGAGAGCCGCGCGTGCCGACTCCTTCATGACGTCTCCCAGAGATCCGGTCAGGATCAATTCTGCCTTGCCCGGCATACTGGTGGCTTCCACAAAGAGAATGTCGCCACCTGATTCGGTCCAGGCCATGCCGGTAACCACGCCGATGCGGTCATTTTCTGCGGCAACTTCGTTATGAAACTTGCGCGGTCCAAGCAGTTCGGCAACGACTTCGGGAGTTATGGGGGTCCGAAGCGGTTTGTTCTGGGTGATCTCCTTGGCTACTTTGCGGCAGATGGTGGCGATGGTGCGTTGCATGTTGCGCACACCCGCCTCTCTCGTGTAGTCGGAGATTACCTTGATGACGGCATTGTCCTGGAACTCCGGAGGCATGTCTTTCAGCCCGTTTTCCTCGATTTCGCGCTTGATGATGAAATTGCGGGCGATGTGCAGTTTCTCTTCCGTGCTGTAACCGGCCAGGCGAATGACTTCCATTCTGTCCTTGAGCGGACCGGGGATCGGGTCAAGCTGGTTGGCTGTGGTGATGAACATTACCTTTGACAGGTCAAAGGGAACATCCAGATAATGGTCCTGGAAAGAGAAATTCTGCTCGGGATCGAGTACTTCCAGCAGAGCCGAGGCCGGGTCGCCACGAAAATCCTGCCCAAGTTTGTCGATTTCATCCAGCATGAACACTGGGTTGTTGCTTCCGCAACGGAATATCTCCTTGATGATCCGGCCGGGTAGCGCTCCGATGTAGGTGCGGCGGTGTCCGCGGATTTCGGCTTCATCCCGCATGCCACCCAGGGAAATTCGGACGAATTTTCTGCCCAGTGAGCGGGCGATGGATTTGCCCAGGCTGGTTTTGCCCACGCCGGGAGGGCCGACAAAGCAGAGCACCGGCCCCTTCATATTATCCTTGAGGGAACGTACCGCCAGGAATTCCAGGATGCGTTCCTTGATTTTTTTCAGGTTGTAGTGGTCTTCGTTGAGTATCTCTTCAGCCCTGATAATGTCCAGGCTGTCGGTAGTCGAAGTGTTCCAGGGCATGCCGGCCAGATAGTCCAGGTAGGTGCGCGATACGGTATATTCGGGAGAAGCCTGATTGATGCGCTCCAGCCTTTTCAGTTCCTTGATGGCAATCTTGTGGACATCTTCCGGTAGACCGGCTTCCTCGATGCGTTTGCGCAGATCGTTGATGTCCGAGGTGCGGGCATCGTCTTCGCCCAGTTCATCCTGGATGTGCTTCATCTGTTCACGCAGAATGTATTCTTTCTGGTTTTTCCCGACCTTGCGGTTGACCTCGGTGTTTATCTCGCTTTTGACCTGTAAACGCTGCACTTCGTTGGTCAGGTATACATATACTTTTTTTAGGCGTTCAAGGGGGTCGACCGTCTCCAGCAATTCCTGAAGACCCTCAAGCGGCAGGTTGACATAAAGCGCTACCAAGTCGGACAGGCGGGCGGGGTTATCGATGTAGTCGATCATTTTCATGACGTCATCGGGCAATGGTTTGCCGTGGGAAAGGGCGATTTTCAACAGGGCGTTCAGACTCTGCACCAGTGCATCGGAGACCATCCCTTTTTCCACGAATTCCCGGACCAATTCGCAGTGCGCTAGTGGAACTGTGTCCGACGTGCCCATCTCAAGTATCTTCAGACGGTTCAGGCCTTCCATGGTTATTTTTAATTTGCCGTCGGAAATTTTGCTGATCTTGTTGACCCGGCAGAGCGTGCCGATTTCACGATGGTCGTCAGGCTGATCGCCATCGCGCAAAGCAACCACCATGAGATTGTCATAGTTGCTTGCCGCTGTAAAAATCCGCGCATCCTGTTCTTCGATGAAGAGCGGGAAGATCATGTAGGGGAAGGCAACCATTTCTTTTTGCAGGAAAATGGGAAGCTTTTCCGGTAGTTCCATGTCGGTATAGGGCATAAAGTTTCCTGGTGATTAGGTTGTATTTATCCGATACGATGCATCGGCTGTGCGGAAAAGTTGATTGTCCTGTCATGCGGTTACAGAAAATTCTTTCCACTTTAAAAACTCTAGCATGTTTTTTAACACAATTCAAAATACTATAGAGCGCGACCTTCGCGGCCCCGTGTCTCGAGCAGACGCACGGGAGTCGAAAATCCGGCCAGGTTGCGGTAGAGCAGGGCCAGAAAACGTACCGTAACAAAGCGATGGATGAATGCCTGGGTGAAACGGTAAAGCAGGAACCGCACATAAGAAGGGGAGGGGCCGCCCAGAATCAGCGGATAAAAGTCACGCAGCAGCAGGGAAACCTTCACTCCTCCATCGGAATGTTCCACTCCGAAACGCAACTCACCGTGGTCACGCTGGTGCGGCTGTACCAGAATACCGCCGCAGATGCGCAGAATCGAAGCATTGCTCTCAGATGCGTTGTCCGGAGAAAGGAAGCTGATCAGGCTGATTCTGCTTGAAAGCAGGCGGAACTCAACTCCTTTCCCGGAGGTCGCCGGCCGGATGAGAGATGCGGTGCATGTGCGAATATAGTCAAGATAGCGTGTGCACAGGATTTCAGGGGTAAGACCGGCTGCAATGGCGCAGGGAAAAATACTCCACTGTATGGAGAATACGGACCCGTCTTCCACCAGAGCCTGTTGGCAGGCGATTTCCTGGGTGTGGGACGCCTGCATGGTCAGTTTCTTGTCAGCCGGTTGATCAGCGCCGCGTGGTGAGGAAAAAGAGCCGTCAGGTTGTCCCTCTCTGCCATTTCAAAGTCGTTGAAATCGAAACCTGGCGCCACGGTACAGCCAACCAGTGAAAAAACGCCGTGTGTTGCAGCTCCGAACCAGCAACCGGCCGGTACCACGGCTTGAAAACGCTCTCCTTTTTCCGCATTGCGGCCAAGCAGGATTTCATACTGCTCGCCAGCAGGAGTGAGAACATACACTGTTAGCGCTGCGCCGTCGTGAAAATGCCAGATTTCATCGGACTTGATGCGATGCAGGGCCGAGAATTCTCCCCTTTCCAAGAGGAAGTAAATGGCGGTACAGAAAGAACGCGGCCCCGAGAATCGGTTTGGCAGGACTTCAACGGCATATGATTCGGGGGAACGGTAGGTTTCGCGGAACCAGCCACCTTCAGGGTGATGGGTCAGGCCGAGAGTGCTGATCCAGAACGTTGCGGAATGGTGCGGGGCATGTGGTCGCATATAGAGTATTGCCTCATTATTGAATCACTACATCCATATCACATTTCCGATGCTTGGCAAAGCCTAATGTAATTACATGCTTTTTGAAAAAGACGGGCTGACTTTGATGATCGGCCCGGCGAAAATAGCATACGCTGCTCATGTGCAGGATTTTATATTGCAAACAGGTTTTCTCTGTGGCACTTTCCCTCCAAACTTGGAGGAACCGCGCATGTCCCATAAGCTCCGCTTGTTTGCAATTGGCGATATCAACGCTTTCTTTGGTCTCATGTTGGACAATCTTTCCGACCTGGTCATCATGGCCGCTATTCTTACTGGTGCCTTCGGTATGCCGCGCGATCTGGTGCTCGGCAAGATGTTGCCCGGCAGCGCGATGGGGGTGCTGGTCGGCGACATGCTTTATTCCTGGATGGCCTGGAGGTTGGCCAAGCGCACGGGGCGTGAGGATGTGACTGCCATGCCGCTGGGACTGGATACTCCCTCAAGCTTTGGCATGGCCTTTGGGGTGATCGGCCCCTGTTTCCTGGCAACCAAAGACGCCCATCTGACCTGGCAGGTGAGTATGGCGGTTATCGTCATGATGGGCATTTTCAAAATTGCCGCTTCTTTTTTCGGTCCGGCCTTGCGGAGAACAATTCCCCGCGCAGGCTTGCTGGGTAGCATTGCGGCTGTTGCATTGCTGCTGATTGCCTACTTGCCGTTCCTCAAACTGTTCGCTTCTCCGGTGATAGGTTTTCTCTCCTTGGGAATCGTCTTTATCTCGCTGTTGGCGCGTTTTAAACTGCCACTACGCGTGCCCGGCGCGTTGGCTGGCATTCTTTGCGGCACTATCGCCTATTACCTGCTGGGTGCGTTTGGCCTGCTTCCCAATGGTTCAGCTCTTCAGCCGCATTCGCTTGAACTGGCTATTCATCTGCCGCTGCCGTCGCTCGAATTTTTACCCGGAATGTCGCGTGCCCTGACCTATCTTCCGCTGGCGGTTCCCTTTGCCCTGGCCACGGTGGTTGGGGGCGTGGATGTGACCGAGAGCGCGGCAGTGGCCGGAGATGATTACAATACTCGCGATATCCTGCTGGTTGAAGGGGTTGCCACTTTGGTGGCCGGTATGTGTGGCGGGGTGATTCAATCCTGTCCCTATATCGGCCATCCGGCCTACAAGGAGATGGGCGGACGTTCCGGTTACACCATTGCCACGGCGCTTTTTATCGGCCTGGGGGCGGTGTTCGGCTATCTCTCGTTCTTTGTCGGTTTATTGCCTGAAGCTGCTGTGGCGCCGATCTTGATCTTCATCGGTATCGAAATTACGGCTCAGGCCTTTGAGGCCACGCCACGCGAGCATTTCCGCGCAGTGGTGATTTCTTTTATACCGGTTATTGCCTGTCTGGTTGCGATCGAGTTTGGGCAGATGCTGGTCGGAGTGGGCAAAAGCGCCGCGGATTTGTCCGGTGATATGCTGCTGACCTATACGACCACGACTACGCTGGGGAATGGTTTTATCGTCACCGCGCTGCTGTGGGGAGCTGCCTTTGCTCATGTGCTTGACCACCGGTTTGGCCGGGCTGCTTTATATCTGGTGATATGTGGTTTGTTCACATTGTGCGGGGTGATTCATTCGCCGCTTCCCAGCGGGGCGGTTTTTTCGCCTTTGTCGCCTCCGTCGCACATGGTCTGGCATCTTGCTGCCGGTTATGCCATCATGGCCCTGAGTTTCGTCATACTTGATTCGTTTAAGCGCAGACAACGCGTGTAAATTAATTTCTTCCCGGCTGTCCGATCTGAGGCGGCTGAAAAGGTGAAGGAAGACGTTTCCTTGCCATTCTGTATGGTTATGGCACAATAGCAAGGATGCCGGATTGATGGCGCAAGGTGCTGTGAATTTGGTATCCATCAAAAAACACACAGCCCGCAGTTGGGGCCGGGCGGAGTATTGATCCAAAAGGAGGAAATGACTATGAAAAAAATAGGCGTTATATTATCCGGGTGTGGCGTGCGTGACGGCAGTGAGATACATGAGGCGGTTTTTGCTCTGCTGGCTATTGATCAGTGTGGTGCGGAAGCGGTCTGCATGGCTCCCAATGCCGAGTTTCCCGAGACAAATCATCTGACCATGGAAGAGACCGGAGCAAAACGGAATGCTTTGGTGGAGTCGGCTCGCATTGCCCGTGGTAATATTCGGGACATCAAGGACGTCAAGGCAGCTGATCTGGATGCGGTTGTTTTGCCGGGCGGTTTTGGTGCTGCCAAAAACCTGTGTGATTTTGCCTCGAAAGGCGCTGCTGCAACGGTAAACCCCGAGGTAGCCCGATTGCTGAAGGAGATGGCGGCAGCCAAGAAGCCGATCGGAGGTATTTGTATCGCTCCGGTGGTGATCGCGGCCGTGTTGGGCAAGGAGCTGGCGCCCACGCTCACCATTGGTAACGATGCGGGTACTGCTGCGGAGATCGAGAAGACCGGTGCGGTTCATCAAAACTGTACGGTGACCAGTATTATTGTAGATTGCGATAAAATGGTCGTCACTACTCCGGCTTATATGCTTGCTAACCGCATTTCCCAGGTGTATGAGGGAATCGGTAAATGCGTGAAGGATGTGTATTCACTGATTTCCTGAAAACGCTCCCTAAGGGAGCGATAATTCAATTGACGTTGGGCTACTGGTGATGAAGCTTACCTTATTCATACTGTTTCTTGTGGAGACAGCTTTTACCTACTGGTTGAGGTATATTAATCTCGAATACCTCAAACAGCACGGAACAGTTGTGCCTGCGGGATTCAAAGAGGCCATCGATGAAGAAAAGCTTCGTACCAGTACTGCCTACACCTTTGACTCCAGTCGTCTGGGGTTATGGGAATCACTGTTCGACAACCTTTTATTGATCATTTTCCTGTTTGGAGGTCTTTTGACCGTCTATGACCATTTCATAGGCGGTCTGGCCAGCCATGTGATAGCAAACGGCATCGGCTTTTTCATAATACTGGTCTGGCTCCAGACCCTGCTTGATATTCCGTTTACTCTCTTCAGTACCTTTCGTATCGAGGCCCGCTATGGCTTCAACACCACCACACCCCGCCTCTGGTGCATGGATTTTATCAAATCGCAAGCCATCGGCACGTTGCTGCTGATTATTCTGGTCGGCGCCGCTTTTTGGCTCATTCAGTGGAGTCCGGAACACTGGTGGGTCTGGGTGTGGGCATTCATGGCCGTTTTCAGCCTGTTTATGATGTTCCTGGCTCCCTATGTGATCGAACCTCTGTTCAATAAATTTGAACCGGTTACGGAAGAAGGGCTGGTGGATGACATCCGTGCAATGATGGAAAAGGCGGGCTTGAGGGTGGGGCGGGTGATGCAGATGGATGCGTCGCGGCGCAGCAAGCATTCCAATGCGTACTTCACCGGAATCGGCAAGGTGAAGCGTATTGTGCTCTATGATACGCTGATCAGCCAGATGAACCATAACGAGATCGTGGCGGTACTGGCCCACGAGATCGGTCATTGGAAAAAAGGGCATATCTGGAAAAGGTTGGTCTGGGCGGAGATCGCGGCATTGGCCGGAACATGGGTCAGTTTCCAGTTGCTGAACTGGCCGGGACTTCCGGGAGTATTGGGATTGCATGAACCTGTTTCGTTTTCGGCTAAACTGGTAATTCTCGGTTTTATTGCATCACTGGCGCTGTTCCCCCTGACACCATTCATGGCGTGGAGATCTCGCTGCCATGAGTGGGAAGCTGATCGCTTTGCGTCCGATCTGACCGGCCGACCGCAGGATCTGGCTTCTGCCATGGTCAAACTGTCGGTTGAAAACCTCTCCAATCTGTTTCCCCATCCGCTGTATGCTGCTTTTTACTATTCGCATCCCCCGGTGGTGGAGCGTGTGCGGATGCTGCAAAAATGGGCTGAAAAATCTGAACGCTGATTGCCAAGCGTGAGCGACATTGCTCGGTGGTGTGGCGGGCTCGCCTGCTGGCTGCTCTGGCGTAAACAGCACGGTATCCGGATTATATCCGTTGACATAACCGGCGAGTTTAGCTAATCTTTCAAACAATTTGCGGCGTACAATTTTATTTTTCGAGTGTTGAACAATTAATGTATCGTTATTTGCGCATACTGTTTTGTTTTTGCCTTTGCTCCCAGATGGTTTACGGAGTGACCGGCTGCTCAAAGAAAGAAGATTCACCGCTTTTTTTTGAGTCGAAACGCAAGGGAGGCGAGGCCGAGGCTCCTGTCAAAGATGTTCCGAGTGATATTCTCGCCACACAGAAGGCTTTCAGCATGATAGCCAAGAAGGTAACCCCCTGTGTGGTCAACGTCTCGACTGTCGGCAAGAAAATCGCTGTTCAGCCTTTTTTTGAACTGTCGCCATTTTTCGATGATTTTTTCAGTGGACCTCAGTATAAACAGAACAAAAGCCTTGGGTCGGGCTTTATCATCAGCAAGGATGGTTATATCGTAACCAATGACCATGTCGTGAGGGATGCCGAACGCATTCAGGTGAAGCTCTCCAACGACAAGGTCTACGACGCCAAGGTGGTGGGTGGCGATCATAAGACCGACATAGCCGTTATCAAGATTAACGCCACAGATCTTCCTGTGGCTGTTTTGGGCGATTCGGATAAGCTGGAGGTCGGCCAATGGGCTATTGCCATCGGTAACCCTTTTGGCCTTGATCGAACCATGACTGTCGGAGTTATTTCGGCCACAGGCCGATCAAATGTCGGCATTGAAACCTATGAAAATTTTATTCAGACCGATGCATCCATCAACCCTGGCAACTCTGGTGGACCGCTGCTGAATGTCTACGGTGAAGTGATTGGCATCAATACGGCCATTGTGGCGGCAGGGCAGGGAATCGGATTTGCCATACCGGTTTCCATGGCAAAACCGATCTTCACGCAACTCATCACAAAGGGAAGTGTTAGCCGCGGCTGGATGGGGGTCTCGATTCAGCCGGTTACCGAAGAACTGGCGCGTTCATTCGGGTTGCGAAGCGCCAAAGGAGCCCTGATTAGCAGCGTTATGCGGGGAAGTCCGGCCGATAAGGCCGGTATCCGCCAGGGAGATGTCGTCGTTGGTTTTAATGGCGGTGATGTCAGGGATCCTGCTCAGTTGCAGCGTTTTGTGGCTGAAGCGGGAGTTGGCAAGTCCGTCAAGATTACCGTATTTCGTGATGGCAGGACAATCGACCTGAAGATGACTCTTGCGAGTGCGGACTCCGCTCCTCAGGCCAGACAGGGAAGCAGCGCTGATCGCCAGCAGGGTCAGCCTGATCCTTTGGGGCTGGCTGTGGATGATGCCGATGGCGAGGGCGTAGTGATTGTCGATCTTGTCCGAGGCGGTGCCGCGGCGGCGGCAGGCATGAAACGCGGGGACGTTATCGTGTCGATTAACCGTAGGCGGGTCACCAGCACGGCTGATTATCAGCGAATTATCAGTCAGGCGCGGGGACGGTCTTTGGTCGTACTGGTTCGCCGGGGCGACTCAAATATATACTTTGCAATAAGGGCTAAATAGTTTCCATCCGGAAACCCGGAATGAAAACCAAATACTTTTTTTTATCCGAACATCAATAACGACGCCTGAGGAAAGAGCTGCCATGAACTTGATCGATAATGCTGAACAGGCCAAACGCCTTGCAAGAGCCATCATTTCTGACGTTGCCATCTACAATAAGGATAAAGTGGAAAGCGGCATCAAAAACGATGACATTTTTGACAGTCTTCAGGAACAGTTGGAGGAGGGAAGGCAGCATTTTTTTTCACGTGTTTCGCCTGAATTGCAGCCGGAGCGTATCTTTGAGATTGCCATCGTGGATGTACTCATAAAACGGGCCGGCAAGATTGAGTCATCTATCTGGTAGCTGAAGCGTTATTGGGCATGAAATAGGGATAAGGGCGTACCTTGATAAAAGGGGGTACGCCTTTTGTTTTTAAGTGGGTGACTTATTGTTTTTTTAATATATTTTCGTTTTTGTGCAGATATCCCGCTGATTGGTGTTCAGCATAAATGAGCGCCGTAGCACATCGACAAAAGAAGGATGAATTTGATGTATATTACTTTTCCCGCTGATTCCGAGCCGGTCAGGCTTGATCTGTTTCTTTGCCGAGAATTGGATACGGAAACGCGCTCGGCAATACAGCGTCTGATCGAGTCAGGAAACATACGTGTCAACGATCAGCAGGTTCGCCCCTCGTTGAAGCTGAAGGGTGGCGATCGTATTTCTGTTGATATACCGGAGCCAACGGCAGCCGAACCTTTGCCGGAATCCATCCCGCTTGAAGTGCTTTACGAAGATGCCGAGTTGATTGTTATCAACAAGCCGGCTGGCATGGTGGTGCATCCGGGAGCGGGAAACAGTTCGGGTACCCTTGTGAATGCGTTGCTGGCGCATTGCCTCGATCTTTCGGGGGTTGGCGGGGAACTTCGTCCCGGTATCGTCCACCGGTTGGATAAGGGAACCTCCGGTGTGATGGTGGCGGCAAAAAACGATCGTGCGCACCAGGCGCTTTCCGCCCAATTCAGCGCTCATTCCATCAAACGTGTTTATCAGGCGCTTGTCTACGGAAATCCGGCAGAAGATTCGGGAAAGGTGGAAGGAATTATCGGCCGGCATCCTACGGAACGCGTGCGCCTTTCCGGTAAGGCGCGCCACGGAAAACACGCCGTTACCCGCTGGCGGGTGCGCAAGCGTTACGGCAGAATTACTCTGGTGGAGCTTCGTCTTGAAACCGGACGGACTCATCAGATTCGCGTACACATGACCGAATCAGGTTTTCCATTGGTTGGAGATCCGCTCTATCCTGATGGAGGGCGCTTTAATAATATCAGTGATCCAAAACTGCGAAAGTTGATATCCGCGTTTGGAAGACAGGCGCTGCATGCCCGCACCCTCGGCTTTATTCATCCAATTACCCAAACCTATCTCGAGTTTTCAGCAGAGATGCCGACGGATATGGCCGTGCTGCTTGAATATCTCGATAGCCTTACTCTGTAGCGGTTTCAATGTGCCGCTAAGAGTTCATTTCTCCGAAAATGTTATACAAGGGGTGGAGTGAAAGGAATTGCCCATTTGTTATTCTGCTTGAATTCAGATCCTGTTGTGCGATATTTTCCAACCTTGAATACTGTTCTACAGTTCCATGCATAAATAGGGCCCGGAAATCCTTCGATAGCCCACGAGGATATGAATATGGATAGAAAAGCGCCATCAACTGGTGGCGGCAAGAACGTTTTAACAGCATTAATGTTGATAGTTGCAACAGTTGCCGTTATTTCTGTATTGGGTGTATCAGGCTATCTGTTTTATCTGCTTGCCCGGTTGCCGAAGGTTGACCGCTTGGCTGATTACAAACCGCCGATTGTGTCCCAGGTTTTTGGTGACGACGGGAGTCTGGTGGGAGAGTTTTATCTTGAGCGTAGAATCGTGGTTCCGGTCAACCGGATGCCCCGCAAATTGATTCAGGCCTTTGTGGCGGCAGAGGACGCCAATTTCTATTCCCATGGGGGGATCGATTACTTCGGTATTATCCGTGCAGCGTTCAAAAACATCCTCTCGATGCGAAAAAAAGAAGGAGCCTCGACCATTACTCAGCAGGTGACGAAATCAATGCTGCTGACATCGGAGAAAAAGTTCTCCCGCAAGATCAAAGAGGCCATACTTGCCAAGCGTATGGAGGAAAAGCTTACCAAGGATGAGATTCTTTACCTCTATCTCAATCAAATTTATTTGGGAGGGGGGGCATACGGTGTTCAGGCTGCCGCCGAGACTTATTTCGGAAAGGATGTGGATCAGCTCAATCTGGCTGAAATGGCCATGTTGGCTGCCTTGCCCAAAGCGCCAAACGCTTATTCGCCCATAAAGCATTTCGATAAGGCGCGTGAACGCCAGGCCTATGTGCTGGATCGGATGGTCAAGGAGGGATACGTTACTCAGGCTGAAGCTGATCATGCCAAGAACACTCCTATCTCCATCCATCCCATGAAGAAGGTCAACAATGATCAATCGGCTTACTTTCTGGAGTGTCTGCGTATCCAGTTGGAACAACAATATGGCGAAGACCAGCTTTATAAGGGTGGCCTTAAAATATACACCACAATGAACGCCGGGATGCAGCGCGCGGCTTACGAAAGTGTTAGAAACGGCCTCAAGGCCGTTGATAAGCGTCAGGGGTTTCGGGGGCCGGAAAAGTACCTTATGCAAGAGGATGTTGAAGACTTCTGCGACAAGGTGGAGGAGAGTATAGATTCAGCAGTGCTCAAAACCGGCGAAACCTATCAAGGGGTTGTGGTCGCAGTAAATCCCTCAAGAGGTGAGGCCAGTGTCAGAGTAGGGGATCGCAAGGGAATACTCAGCAGAAAAAACATGTCATGGGCTGGGCGGCTCGCCATGGTCAACAGCTATGGCAAGCCGGAAAAAGGTAGCAGAACCCTGGCCCTCGGTTCAGTGATCGAAGTTACGGTCGTTTCGCCTGAGATCAATAAGGAAGGCGCGCAGTTCTCACTTGATCAGATCCCCGAGGTTCAGGCGGCCTTGGTGGCCATAGACCCTCGCACCGGCGGTGTCAAAGCCATGATTGGCGGTTATGACTTTAAAAAAAGCCAGTTCAATCGTGCCATGCAGTCTAAGCGAAATGCCGGTTCGGCCTTTAAGCCGATTATCTATGCTGCCGCGTTAGACAAAGGGTTAACACCGGCTACGGTGATCAATGACAGCGAAGTTGAATATCCGGACGGAGCAGGCGGCACGTGGAAGCCGAAGAACTACGATGGCATCTTCAGAGGACCGGTAACCATGCGTGAAGCCCTGACCAATTCCATCAATATTGTCAGCGTCAAAATTATGGAACAGATCGGTGCATCCTATGCCGCCGACTATGCCAAAAAACTTGGTTTCACGTCGCAGATTCCCGCAAATTTGGCCTTGGCTCTGGGAGCAGCATCCGTTTCACCTCTCGAGTTGACATCGGCATATGCAGTCTTTGACAATAAGGGAGTAGCGCTTCCTACCTCATTCATAACAAAGGTAACCGATAACGATGGCGTTATTCTTCAGCAAAACTCAAATCCCGTGCCGATTCCGGTTATGTCGCCGGAAACGTCCTATGTCATTACCAACTTGATGCAGAGCGTTGTATCTAGCGGAACCGGTCATCGGGCATCGATTGTCGGTCGACCTGTTGCAGGTAAAACCGGCACCACTAATGGTTCGAAAGATGCCTGGTTTGTCGGCTACGTTCCTCAATTGGTGGCAGGTGTATGGGTTGGCTATGATCAGGAACGTTCGTTGGGGGCAGGGGGGTCCGGGGGGCAGGCTGCGGCTCCCATCTGGGCTGAATTCATGCAGAAATCCGTATCGGGACTACCGGTCGAGGATTTTGCGGCGCCTGAGAATGTGAGTTTTGTTTTGATCAATCCCCGTACCGGAAAACTTGCCAGGGAAGGTGCTCCCGGATCTGTCATGGAGTGTTTTATCAAGGGAACCGAGCCGGTGGTGTATGATGGTGAATCCGGGGGAGGCGCAAGGGAACACTGATTTATTCCAATTCCAAATCAAAGCGCTATCTTCGTTGGCTCGTCGAAGGCCTATCTGTACGCCTGCGGCGCCTTCTTCCTCGCCGCCTTGATGTCATCCTTGATTTGATACCGGAATTATATACCAATAGGGCACTGGGCTATTGAACAGCCCAGTGCCGCTGTTGGTTTTGTGTCGGTTTGTTTTAGAGGGTTACATCTATCGCGAGGCCTGCCTTTTGTTTGATCACCGACTCTACCTTGTTCCAATCAACCTTGTCCGAAATATTTTGCTTTTCAATTAGTTGTCTTGCCGTGTTCTGTAATTTTGTATTTTTGTTGTACGCGTCGCGATGCACCTCTAAAAACACCCGGCCTTCTTCAGTAACTGCCAATTTAACGGGGAGATAAATAATTTCTCCTGGTGTGTTGACCTTGATTTCCTTGAAAAAACCGGCCATTTGTTCCGGATAGACTCTAATGCAGCCATGGCTGGCAAAGCTGTAGATCGATCCGGGTTTTGTTGTGCTATGGATGAGAATGCCGGGTAAAGATGTTTTGATGGCGTATTTTCCCAGCGGATTGCGGGGGCCGGGAGGGAGGCTGGTAATGACCTCTTTGCCTTTGTCCTCCATCTCGGTCTGGATTGATCGCGGAACATGCCAGGTTGGATCCTTTTGCTTAGCCACAATCTTGAATTTGCCGGTCGGCGTTGTCCAGTCGTATTTGCGCCCTTTCTTTCCTACACCGACCGCAACAGGGAGCGATGAAGCCAGTTTTCCATCCTTGAAATAATACAAGGTGCGATCCGGAATATTGATAATGATACCATTATGCAGGTGCCGGGGGATAATCTTGCGATTATTGTATTTCAACGTTTGTCCCGGCTTGAGAGACGGTTTTGGTCCAAGGTGATTCATCTGTATCAGGTGTTGCTGGCTTACCCCAAGCTTTGCAGCGACCAAACGCAATGTCTCTTTTTTCCTTACGGTATAACTACTGGTGTTTCCTACTAATTTGTCAGAAATGACCTCGTCGGGAATTTCTTCGCTTTCTTGTTCTACGTTTGGTGCTTCTTGAGAAGTTGTTGGTTGATGCGGGTTCTTCTTTGGGCCTGTTGGTGATGCATCAATAGAGGGCGTGCGAGCGGGTGAAGCCGGTTGCTGTTTTTCGTTCATTTGATGCGGCGGAGGGATTCCGGGCGTTTGCTCGGTCATCGAAGACATCAGAACGCGGGATTTCTGGATAGTGATCAGATAATACCGCTCCGATAGTTCGTGATCTCCCTGTTGTAAATAGTTCTCTGCCGTAGAGAAAGTGTCTTTGATGCTAGCAATCTCTGTAGACATTTTGGAAGAAGAGGGTGTTTGCTGCAAAAGAGTAATGGCCTCTATGGCAGCATTGCGCGAGTCTGCGTGGCAGACGGTAACCGACAGCAGAACGCACCCAACTATGGCGAGTATTTTCATGATGTTATCCCAACGCTTTAATCTTTAATGAACTGAAAAAACGGAATACATATCTACATTAAATTGTGAAATCATAGCAATAGGATATTTGCATCTCACCGCAATTTTCTCATTATGATGACGGTTTTTGTG